>Ga0213838_1000516_pt1 | contig 27617 bp, 22 predicted proteins | sample SWPATP13_FD_160577 | JGI IMG/M metagenome (GOLD analysis project Ga0213838, IMG submission 160577) | Coastal seawater microbial communities from Marineland, Florida, United States - SWPA TP1 #3 | ecosystem: Environmental > Aquatic > Marine > Coastal | place: USA: Florida | collected 2016-08-06 | reverse complement strand
TCATTAGCGCACTGATAACTTCACCAAATAAATAAAACATAGAATGACTATGCTTGACTCATTTGGTTTGTTCTAAGCGCGCTAATGAAGCTCTAAGTTGGTCAATTATTTATTTCAATTGGTATTATTCATTGAGCAATAAAAAACCACGCCAAGGCGTGGTTTTTTCTTAACCGTAACAATCGCTACAACAGGTTAATGCTTTTTAGCGGCACGCCTGTGACATGACCTTTTGGTGTGGAAATGCTGATTGACAACAAAGCTGTCTCAGGAGCACCATCTAACGGGTTTACCAGGGCAAACTGAAAAGCATGTGCCGTGGCATTGGTATTTGCCATGGTAAAGGAAGTGGTGCCCTGCAGCTCACCGGCACTGCTGCTGACACTGATGGTAGTTCCCAAGGGCAGAGCCTGCAAAGCCGTATCGGAAAAGCTGAAGGTAAAGGTATTGCTACCACCATCGGCAATGTCCGGAATCGGATTGCTGGTACCATTGCCAATATTGGACTCGTAAACCGTACTGTCACTTGAGTCGGCTAATTCATACAGGGCAAAAGAGCCAGACATAATAAGGATCAAGGCCTTGCGGACGTGAATCGCCTGCATATCTGCGGCGGCACATGTGCTGCCCTGGCACTGGGGGCCGTTAAATAGTGCATCTGGCCCGGAGAAGCTCTGGCTGTTGTCATAATCCAGGAATACTTCTCCGGCATCATAGGCAATATTTTCATTGTCATCGCGCCAGGCCTCTGACATATCGACAAAGCCGGAGGGCTCGGCATTATGGCGGCCAAAACCGGATGAAACCATGGCATCGGTAATGGCTGAGCCGTCGGCATCATCAAAGGTGTTGTTGCCATTGGTATCGAAAAAGGTTTCATGGCCCAGAGCCGTTGCCAATATGGTGATCCTGTGATCATCAACGCGTGGCTCGGCGCTGGTCCAGGTCACGGAGCAGGCACCGTTCACCGTGCTGCAACTTGGCTCAATCACGCCGCCTTCCGTCGTGAAATTAACCGTAGTGCCATCGGGCACCGGGTTATTAAAATTATCTGCCAGCTGGGCGGTAATGGTAGAAGTTTCCCCATTGTAGCCGTCGGCCTCAGGGTTTAGTACCGAAGCACTCAGGGTCAGTGATCTTTGTTCTGGCAAGCCGGTATTTATGGATAACAAGTCAGACTGCGTTTGTACATAAATTTGCTCGCCATTAAAAGTCATGCTGGCCTTGGCGGTTACCCGCACCGCTGTCGGTACGCTACCGGCAGAAACCTGTGTGGTAACCAGGCCCTGGCTGTTGGTCAGGCCAGATCCTCGGCTAAGCGTTATGCCGCCAACCGAGGTATCCAGGCTAAACTCCACCTCTTGCTGTGCCAGGACATTGCCAAGCTCACTTTTTACCAAAAAGGTCAGGGTGGACGTTTCCTGTTTACCTTGTCCGCCCGTGCCCTTTAAAACAATAGAAGTCGGCTCGGCAGAAATAAACTCGATAGAACCCAGCTGTTCGCCGGTGATTTCAATATTGGCCGAAGCCGTATTGGTAATGCCATTGACGGTAATGGAGGCAATAAGTACATCTTCCGTCCCGGCAGTGCCGGCACAGTTAATGTCTTCAAAGGTGGCCTTGGCATTGCCCTTAATACTGAACACGTTTTCGTCTATGCTGGCATTACCGTTTTGCACACAGTTGGAGGTAAAAGCTACCGGCGTTGGCGCATTGACTCGCTTATTTTCACTGTCCACCAAATCGACACTTAATCCCAAGGTGCCACCGGCGCTGATGCTATTGTTGGCCACAGAAAGCTGAATTTCTCCTTCGACAAATTCATCACTTTCGTTGAAGTATCCCAGGCGCACTTCGCTGTCGACCACCACGGCATCGGCAGGTATAACTTGGTAATTGATACGGTTAGTTGGGGTACTGGACTCAGACTCATTATATACGGCGGTAACAACACCTGCGCCAATATCATCACTGCCCGATAGTGTGACAGTGGCGATACCACTGCTATCCGTTAATGCGGTAGCGGCAGATAATGTGCCTATATCTGCGGTATAACTAATGATTTGATTAATCAGTGGTTGATTGTCTTCATCGGTCAACTGGGTCCTGATCTGAACTTGCTGATCGGCCTTAAATTGGTTTACCGGAGCACCATTTAATAATAATTCTGTACTGATAGAGGCAGGCACATCCGCGACGTCATTATTGATATATTCATAATGTCCTAAACCCGTTAACTCTAACAGTGTCGCCGTAGCCGTACCTGCCCCTATGGCAAGCGTCTCATTAGTGATGGTCACCATTGCCTGTCCGGAGGCATCGGTCAGTTTGGAGTCGGGAGAAAGCGCACCTAAATCAGCGGTGAAATTAACCCTTTGGTTAGTCATTGGCGCACTATATTGGTCAAAGACAGTAGCAACCAGCTGAATAGTTTCATTTTTGTCAAAACTGGATTGTGCTTCACCGTCAGAATTTTGAATCGCTAAAACAATGCTGGTTGCCGTGGCCGGCTCTGGTGTCGGTTCATTTTCACCTGACTTGCCATTACAGCCTAAGAGCAGTGTTAGACAGGTCAATAACAGTGCCGTATAGCGCATTTTCATAGAGGAAGATCCTTGATGAATTATTATTAAATTTATAGCTTGCTAGGATAAAATTCCCTGTGGAAAAAGTCCATGAATATCAAACGAGTTTTAGCAATCCAGGCGATTTAGTTGCCGATTATGCCGGTAGGCGTCAATGTTATCAGCAATCAGGTTGAGCAGCCTTTGTTGTGCCTCGATACTGGCCCAGGCAATATGGGCGGTGATCTTTAAATTATCCAACCCCGTATCTAGCAGGATATGGCCTGCAGGTGGCGGCTCCTGGCTTAGCACATCCAGCACGGCATAGCCTATTTTCCTGTTTTTAAGTGCTGTTAACAGGGCCGCTTCATCGATAATGGCACCGCGCGCGGAGTTGATCAGCATGGCACCCGGCTTCATTAACTTAAGCACTTGCGCGTTTATCAAATTCTCGGTTTTTGGGGTTTGCGGACAGTGCAGGGATAAAATATCGGACTGCTTTACCACCTCTTCAAAGGCCATCCTGCCTTCCCGGACCCGGCTTGCTTCGGGCCGTTCGGCAATCAATATTTGCATGTCAAATGCGGCCGCTATCTTGGCAACACTTTGCCCTAGGTGGCCAAATCCGACTATGCCCAGCTTCTTACCGGCAAGTTCTTGAATTTTATTACCATGGTGACAAAAGGTAGGACTTTTTTGCCACAGGCCCTTGTCGGTATTCTGGTTGTTATGGCTGGTTTGGCTGAAATACTCGAGAATTTGCGAAAAAACATACTGGGCCACGGAATTTCCGGCATAGTCGCTGACATTGGTGACCGCCACCCCGAATTCTCTTGCCGCTGCCAAGTCAATGTTATTGGTACCTGTGGCGGCAACACAAATGAGTTTCAATTGGGGTAACTGAGCCAGCTCTTTTCGGCCTAAAACTACCTTATTAGTAATCAATATTTCGGCATCCTGGCCATGGCGAACCACCTGTTCAGGCCGGGTCAAGGGGTAAGTGGTAAGAGATGAAACCTGAGTTTCAATGGCCGACAGGGATACGTCAGGGCTAAAGGTCTGCAGATCTAGGAAAACGGTACGCATGATGATTCTTTATCTTTTTGGGCAAGCATACGACTAATAGGCAGCCGGTACAAGCAATGGATACAATGCGGCGGTGTAGCTGTTACACAGCCGCATTGTCGCCCGAAATGTTAGTTAACCCGGGCGGTTGTCAGCCCTGGGCGCCATCAGCATGGGGCCATACTTGACCGCAAATATACCGTAGGCAATGAGCCAGCACAGCATACTGGTATCGATAAAGATCAGGCTTTTCTCCGGTAGCAACCAGGGGCCAAAAGAGCGAATTAATGCGGCCACAGAAATAATGAAAAATGCCACATTCATGACCTTGGGAGGCATAAGAGGACGTCCGGTATGACCCAGTGAAACCCGGGCTATCATGGCTAAAATAAGTCCACCCATGCCACCGACGGTGAGCAGGTGCCAGATATGATTGACAGGGATATCGGATGACAGGTAGCTAAGGCCAAGCACCAGCAAACCAAACCAGATAAACAAAATGGAGAAATGCAGTGACCAGAGCAGCGGCACGCCCAGGGTGATCCAGGGACGCCATCTTAACCAGCGAACACATTGGGCCGCGGCAGCAATGATCAGGACAATGCCGAAGAATACGGCGTTAAAATCAATAACAGGCTCCAGCAGCAGGGCAAACATTAGCACAGCCAGGCTGCCATTGGTGACCCATTCCAGCCATTTTATTGGCAGGGCCTTTTGTGTTTTCGTGCCATTGGCGGTAAACATGGGCACCACGCGCCCGGCCATTACCGACATTAAAAACGTAACCAGCATAACGCCACTGTAACCAGTAAACTGGATACTAAAGGTTTCTGGGGAGTAAACCGCCAGATGCATTTGCAGATTAGCCAGGGTGAAAAGCACCAACAGTGGCACAAAAAACAGATTGCGATACTGCTTAATGGCGATGATGGGACGGCCCAGAAATACAGCCACTATGATCAGGAAAGAACAATCGACAACAGTGGTCAATACAGAACCCAGCAATTCGGGAAACAATACCACAACACGGCCGGCCAGCCAGACTGCGAACAAAAAGATCAGTTTGCCGCCGCTGATACCACGCGTTCCGGTCCAGTTTTGCACCGCAGTCAGCAGAAAGCCTGCCACAATTGCGCAACTAAAACCAAATATCATTTCATGGATATGCCACCAGTAGCCACCGCCTAGCGGAACAAAAGATACCTTGCCCTTGAGCATGACAATCCAAAGCAATAGTGCCAACACACTGAAAATGGCTCCGCCAAGGAAGAAGGGCCTAAAGCCGAGCCTGAATAGTGGCGTGATTTTTTGTTCTTGTTGCAGATCTGTGATTTGCATCATGAATAGTACCCAAAATGATGATTTAAATTTGCGGCGCTATAATGAGCAAAAACAGCCGCCAATGCACGCGTTATTTTAGCACTAATTGTTATACGTCAAGTTTCCTTAATGATATTTGGTTAAAATGCGTTCTCGTGTGTGTATATTGAGCTTTAAATGCCCAAAGTCTTCAATATCTTCCCATCCTTCTGCACCAGGCAATACAGTGCTAATGGCTGGCAGGATATATCGAGTAGTTTATGCTTTTTACAGCGTTCAATGCGAGGAGCTGTTATTGAGTTTAACTATTTAAAAATTCTAGTAAAAAAATAAAGTAACATATATGCTTGCTCTTATTGAATTAATTTAGGGATGTGTGAACTGTTATGGAAGACAAACAAAGCTTGTTGCATGATGTTTCCCCTTCTGAAAACTTTACTGAAATTCTAAATTGCTGGGTTACTAACAATGATCTGAAAAGTGCCAATCAACTGCGTAGCATTATTTACTATCACCTGAAAGGCATTATAAAAAAGCAAATTGCCAGCAAGGCCTCCACCAGTAAGTTAATTGAGCAACTACCCAATACCACTTCTCTTTTACATGAAGCCTTAGTTCAGTTATCACCACCCAAAGAAATATTTGATAATAGGAAGCAGTTTTTTCTTTCATTAGCATCATTTGTTCGGTGGATGTTGCTAGATGATATAAAAGCCAAAAACGCTAAGAAAAGAACAAACAATAACGAAAACCTTACTGACTATATTCCTCTATCTGAAAACCCTGAACCTTACATTAATTTTGACAATGCGCTATCAAAATTGGCAAAACTTGCACCAAGGTCATACCAAGTAGCATTACTACATTATTTTCTCGGTTATGATATAAAAGACATCAGCTTTGAGTTATCACTCAAAAAATCAACCATTTATAACGAGCTTTCAACGGCCAAAGCCTACTTGCGCACTCAATATTAATCCAAAAAAATAAAAAAGGATATTTATGAAATTTGATACCCCCCTTGCACTTTTTCAACATTTACTTTCTATTGATGAGAATAATATGGAAGCTAACCTTCCAAACTTCATCAATGAAAAACATGAATTTTATGCTGACGTTACTGCGCTAATTACTGCTCATGAAGAAAATAAAAAGCAGACTTCATTTAATGAACTTATTGGAAAACAAGCTGAAAACCTTGTAGAAGACAATATTATTCATGACTTATCAGGTGCTCAAGTCGGTGTATATCGGCTAACTAAAAAGTTAGGCCAAGGTGGAATGGGGGCTGTTTATCTTGGTGAACGGAATGACGGACAATTAGAGCAAAAAGTAGCGATTAAGTTTGTCTATCCTTCTATCGTTGCTGTAGCAGGTGAAGATTTTTTGCAAAAAGAAGCGCAACATTTGGCAAACCTAGATCATGTCAATATCACCAAAATATTTACCGTTGATAAAACGGAACAAGGCCTGCCTTATATGGTAATGGAATATGTTGATGGGATACCTATAGACCAATACTGTGAAGAAAATAAACTTGCTCTTAAAGACCGGCTAAAGCTCTTTCAAAAAGTCTGCAATGCAGTGCAAACTGCACACCAGAATATGGTCATTCATGCGGATATTAAGCCGTCGAATATACTTGTCGATAAGCAAGGTGAACCCAAGCTGATGGATTTTGGTATAGCTAAAACTATTAGTCATGCTGTTAACGACAATACTGAAAATCCCCGAGTCAATGCTAACTATATAAAAGCTGTAAGTCGTGACTTTGCCAGTCCAGAGCAGTTTTCAGGGCGAAACCTAACCACAAGTTGTGATATTTATTCACTTGGTAAGTTATTAGGCGTTATTTCTAAAGGTAAGGACTACGAATTGAATGAAGTTATAAAGCTTGCCAGTAAAGTTGAGTCAAGTGAACGCTATGCATCAGTACTGTCTTTAAATGCCGATATATCGTATTTCCTACAAGGCATGCCAATTACTGCAGTGGAACAAACATATAGTTATTTTTTGAAGAAGTTTGTTAATAGAAACCCTATGATGATCAGCTTTATATTTCTATTTTTGATATCAATGATTGCTTTCAACGCAGTTGTAATTAACAAAAATAGGCAATTACGTGAAGAAAAAGCATTATCGGAAAGTATTCTTGGCTTTATGATGAGTACATTTGAAGCTGGGAATCCAGAATTAAGTTATGGAAAGACAATAACGGCCAAAGATCTTTTGGTATATGCAAATAAAGATCTTGAAGATAAGTTTCAGCAACAGCCTGTTACCAAGAGTAAAATACAGAGAACAATCGCTCAAGCATTCTCTGCCTTAGGAGAATACGAACATGCTCTACCTTTATTGAAAGCCTCAGTATTAGTGAATGAAACTGAGGTTGGACACGGGGAAGTTTTAATGGAGCTAGGTGATAATTACTATGATCTGGGAAATTATATTGAAGCGTCAAACCAGTATAAAAGTGCACTGCAATTATTTATTGAGCAAAAGCAACCTGAATTAACCGCTTTAGCAAAATTAATGAATGCCCGTACAATAAGTAAACAAGGAGACTATAAACTTGCACTGGCTGAGCAAAACGAAGCGCTGGTGATGTTTATTGAGTTACAGGGGAAAAGTTCAGAAAATGTTGCTGTGGCATTGTTAGATATTGCACAGACATTAGTTGAGCAAGGTCAATATGAAGCTTCATTGTCGAAGCGTATAGAAGCGCTGGAGATTAGAAAGAAAATCTTTCCTGGTTCACATTATAAAATCGGTGATACTCTTTTTGATATCGGTACCATGTTGCTAAATATCGGGCGTTTCAGTGAAGCGTTGAGCTACCAGCAACAAGGTATTGAAATTGTAAAAACAGTATATGGTGAGAATCACCCAAAAGTAGCTAGTTATTACAATGATATCGCCAATAGCTATGCTTCTTTGGAAGACTATGAGAAAGCAATAGAAATACACAAAAAATCAATTGGTATCTTTGAAGGTTTCTTTGGTAAGAACCATATTGATGTTGCTTATGCATATACATACTTGGCAAATGTTCAAATTGACGTTCAAGCATACGAAGCTGCAATTATCAATTATCGTACGGCTTTAAAAATAATAGGAAAAGTTGCAAATGAGCACCATCATGCAGCCTTAGCTGCGATCAATGGTTTAGCGATTTGTTTTACTAAACTAGAAGACCTTCCAAAAGCCAAGCAATACTTTGAAAAGGCAATAACAGGATTAGCAATTAACAATGGCGATTCGCATCCTAGAGTTGCTATCTCGAAATTTAATTTGGCTCGGGTAGTCATTAAAATGGATGAAAAAGAATATGCAAAAAATTTAGCTAATGATGCCATAACGGTTTTTATTGAAGTCTACGGAGAAGATCACCTTTATACGGAAAAAGTGAAAGAATTTTTACAAGAAATTTAATTTTGAACTCATGCTATGGCTGAGTGCCTCAACTGAGGTTTTTTGAAATAGTCTGAAGGTGAAGCTCCTTGATAGCGCTTAAAACATGAGGAAAATACCTTATGTTCAGCGAAGGCTAACATTTGTGAAACAACAGCAGGTTTTATCCCTTGGCGGAGCAATTGCTTCGCCCTTTCAATCCGGTATTCAGCCAAATATTGGCTCGGATTTTTCTGTACATGTTCTATGCACCAGCGACGTAAAGTAGCAACATTTACATTGAAAATATTGGCAATGTCCGCAACGCGAATATCGCACCTTTCCTCTCCAACTAAAGACTGCTTATCCGCAATCAGTCTTTCTATTGCATGATTTAGCCTTACTTCAAATTGTTCTGGTGTAAACGGTTTAGGTTTCGCCATCATCTCAACCTGTTTAAATAAGTGATGGCTTAATTTGGCAAATGTTTGCGAGAGTCACTAGATACGAAAAATGAATGAATTTTTCCAAAAAATAATTAATTTTTTAACGCGCGATTCAGGGAAGGTATTTGATTTTCTTAAGTGTTTAAATATGGGCAAAAATTTCACATCTAGGTGGAATTAGGCTTATTAGGTCAAACACTTAAGGGATTTATTTTATGCTCATATCCAATCGAAAACTAATGATAACCTCATTTTTTACTCTGGCACTTACCGCTTGTGGCGGGGGAGGTGGCAGTGAATCAACACCAAGTACGCCTGTAACACCTCCTGCAGCTAACCTGGCTCCAACTGTAAGTGCAGGTGAAGACCAAAGTATTTATACCGGTACTAAAGTTATTTTATCAGGAGAAGCTTCCGATACAGATGGAACAATAGTTTCGTATCAATGGCAATTGACGGATTATGCTTCAGGTTCGGCAGCCTTGACTTTGAATGATGCGGATAAAGCCACCGCTTATTTTGAGACAAATTTTAATGTACCTGAAGAGCAAGCCTTTACTTTTACTCTTACGGTCACAGATGATGACGGTGCAACTTCGAGTGATAAAGTTACTATTAAGATAGCTCCTACAGAGTTTACTTATGTAGATATTCCCCTGCCTGAAAACATCAATCAGGCTCATGTGCTACAGCTTGATGATAACCAACTGCTGGTTACTGGTGGCTGTAAAGCGATATATTCAAACGGCAGTTGTGCAGAGGGGCATCACTCCCCAAAGGCATTTTTACTCAACTTGCTTGATAATTCTCTGACCCAAATAGCAGATCTAAAGCACAATTTTTATGGGCAAAGTAGAGCTTATCATAGCAAAAACATTTTGCCTGATGGCCGTGTTTTATCTTGTTATTTTAGAGGTGACAGCCCTGACCATGATTATGGTTGTGAAATATATGATCCAAATAGTCAGTCATTTTATGTGGTTGATAAACCAACATTAACCCGTGAACATATTATGCCTGTCGTAATGGACAATGGTGATGTCATTGTTTTTGGTGGCTGGAGTGGTGCTACTTATGCCGCCTATTATGACGGTTTAGGTTTTTTTGAGACGGACACCATAGAACTTTTTAGTGCAGAAACTGAAACTTGGCAAATGCTGGATATCATATTGCCAGTGCACACCGGCTCAGTCATAACTACAAGGTTAGCTAGTAATCAAGTGTTATTAGTCGGGGGGACTACTAACAATGGGGCAAAAGTGTTAAATACCGCTTATATTTATGACCACAGTGATCGAAGTTTAAGGGAGCTTCCCAGATTATCTCAACCAGCAACTAATGCGGGCGGGCATACATTTCAACGCCTTGATAACGACGACAATATATGCTTGATTTCTGGCAGTGCTACTTATGACCATTTAATTTATGACATAGCCTTTGAAGAAACCAGGCAAGCAGATGTAAGTGAATGCAATACTTTTGATGAATATAATGTAATACAACGAAATGCGTTAAGTGAAGTTGCAATTAGCTTAGGTAAAGGCGCAAATGTTGTGAAAACTCCAGAAAAAATATGGATTGACCAGCAGATAAACGATAGTGCTACCACTTATGATGCAGATTGTGACTGTTACGTTTACGATGAGCCAATGATTATTCGAGTATCTCAAGTGAAACCATAACTTTTATATAGGGTATTAGTGTTTCTACCAAAGGAGTACTAACTTTTATCCTAAAGTAAATAAATCATCAATACGGTGTCAGAAAACCACTAGTTCGCTTATTAAGATCGATTTAAAAGGGTAATAGCTGTGAAGTTATTACTCTTTTTTCGTTTATGGAGGTTTAGGCAAAAATACCTATCGTATGTTCTTTTTGGGAAAAATAAAAAGTTCACCTCGCGAAGTTAGGCGTATAAGAAGCAATGGTAAAGTCAGCGACGTTCCATCTTTTCTTATTGAATGTACAGGAGGAAGCGACCATGTGATTTATCACAAGAATGGGACTTGGCACCACGGTGGATTAGGACATATGGGAAATAAGTACAATTCCTGGAGTAAAGAACAAGTAGGGGCTTCTCTTTGTAAGTAATGTGGAAGTAATCAGGTTGATAACCAACTGTTTTCCTTGATTTTTATCCATTAACAAGTATTCCAATGCTCAGTTTAGTAGTCATGTTGACGGCTTTATTCGCTCAGAAAGGCAAGTGGACAATTGCAGTTGTTTTTGCCTTTTCATCTCGCATATCATAACGCTTGGTTGTATTTACGTTCGAATGCCTCATTAAATTCTCGCTTTCAACATTTTTGCATCTCGGTGAAGGAATTTGAGGCGTAGACTATACTCAGTTTGACAAGTTATTTGTGAGGTAATGCGTGAAAGAAAAGTTTTATCAATGGTGGCATACGGAGTGTCAGTTTTGCCGGCGTGCTCGTTTGATAATAATTTGGTTGCTTTTAATGGTTATTGCCGACGCTTTATGGTTCCACCTGTTATTTTAAGGAGAGTTAGATGGGATTACGCTGGACAGATTCATTGGAAATTGCCTTGGATTTAATGGAAGAGCACCCTGACGTAGATCCAATGCAGCTCCACTTTACCGAATTGATGCAATGGGTCATTGCCCTGGAAAATTTTGACGATGATCCCAAGCACTGTGGTGAGCGAGTTTTGGAAGCCATTCAACTGGCCTGGATCGCCGAAATGGAATAGCTGACAAGGTAAAATAATATAAGTTATAAAAAATACCACTGGTTGGATTTTTTGTGGAAAACTATTCCTCTATACTAGTTTGCCTGCCTTGTGATAGGCAGTAAGCAAGTACCAACCTTCTTAATACAAGCCAAGACCACCCATAAATTATGACAAAAAGCAAAAAACGCCCACTATATATTCCTTACGCAGGTCCAACCTTATTGGAAACCCCTCTTTTAAATAAAGGCAGTGCCTTCGATGCCGAAGAACGAGCCAGTTTTAACCTTAATGGCCTGTTGCCGCCGAGATATGAAACCATTGAAGAGCAGGTTGACCGTGCCTATATGCAGTACAGCAGCTTCCATACCAACCTGAATAAACATATCTACCTGCGCGCCATCCATGATAATAACGAAACCCTGTTTTTTAAGCTTGTGCAGGCGCATCTGGCTGAGATGATGCCCATCATCTACACGCCAACCGTAGGCGATGCCTGTGAGCAGTTTTCCGATATATACCGTAGCTCGCGTGGTTTGTTTATTTCCTATGAAGAGCGTCACAATATTGATGATATTTTGCGTAACGCCACGAAAAACAAGGTTAAGGTGATAGTAGTGACCGATGGCGAGCGCATTCTCGGCCTGGGCGATCAGGGCATAGGTGGCATGGGGATCCCTATTGGGAAACTGTCCTTGTATACCGCCTGTGGTGGCATTAGCCCGGCCTATACCTTACCCGTGATGCTGGACGTTGGTACCAACAATGAAAAATTGCTTAACGATCCCATGTATATGGGGGCGCGTCACAAGCGTATCGGTCAGCAAGAGTATGATGAATTCCTGGATATCTTTATCAAGGCGGTTAAACGTCGCTGGCCTCATGTCTTGCTGCAGTTTGAAGATTTCGCCCAGCCCAATGCCACACCTTTGCTAACCCGCTATCGTGACCAAATCTGCTGTTTTAATGATGATATTCAGGGCACGGCTTCGGTAACGGTTGGTTCCTTGCTGGCGGCCTGTCGCACCAAGGGCGTTAAGCTGTCCAGCCAGAAAGTAGTCTTTGTTGGTGCTGGTTCTGCCGGTTGTGGTATCGCCGAACAGATCATTACCCAGATGATCAGCGAAGGCATTTCACCAGAGCAGGCGCGAAGCCAGGTCTTTATGGTGGACAGGTATGGCCTTTTGACAGAAGGCATGACAGGCCTGAGGGATTTTCAGGAAAAGCTGGTGCAAAGCAAGTCGGCCATCGCAGATTGGCAATATCAGGATGAATATCCGTCTCTGCTGGATGTGGTAACCGGGGCCAAGCCGGATATTCTGATCGGCGTCTCCGGTGTACCTGGCCTGTTTACCGAGCAGGTGATCAAAACCATGAAGCAGCATTGCCAAATGCCCATCGTCTTTCCACTGAGTAACCCAGTGCGTCAGGTAGAAGCGAGACCCGAGCAGGTCATTGAGTGGACAGAAGGCCAGGTGATCATTGCCACTGGCAGTCCGTTTGAAGCCGTGCAGTACCAGGGTAAGAGTTATCCTATCGCTCAATGTAACAACAGCTATATTTTCCCTGGCCTGGGGCTAGGAGTGGTTGCGGCCAATATCAATCGTATTACCGACGAAATGCTGATGGCCGCCAGTGAAACCCTGGCCGAAGCATCGCCACTGGCCAATACCGGCGAGGGTGAGCTGCTGCCGGCCCTGGTGGAAATTGCTGATTTAAGCAAAAAAATTGCCTTTGCCGTGGCCAAAGTTGCCTTTAAGCAGGGTCTGGCATTGGAAATTTCTGATGAGATGCTGGTTGATAGGATTGACCGGAATTACTGGTCACCTGAATACCGCCAGTACCGACGCATTAGCATCTAAGTCGTTAATTCGTCATAGTAAAAACGCCAATCATTTGATTGGCGTTTTTATTGGTAGCTGAACAAGTTTAAGCACAAAGCTTTAGGCTAGAGGGCTACTTTGCTTTTTTGGTTTTTCTCTTGGCCTGCTTCTTCGCCTTGGCCTTTTTCTGGGCCGCGGTCTTTTTCACCTTGGGCTTTTTCAGCGCCACGCGGGCTTCTTTATGCTTGGGCCTTAGCTCGTCTATCACTCTGCGCTGCAACCTTTCTCCCATATAGCGCTCTATCTTGCCGATTACCGCCATATCATGGGCCTCGACCAGGGAAATGGCCGTGCCCTTGTTACCGGCGCGTCCGGTACGGCCAATCCTGTGCAGGTAGATATCTGCCTTGCGTGGCATATCATAGTTAATAACATGACTGATATCGTCGATATCCAAACCACGGGCCGCGACATCGGTGGCCACCAGAACATTGACCTCGGCCTTTTTCAAACGTTCAACGGCACTATTGCGCTTGTCCTGCGGCATCTTGCCTTCCAGCCAGGCACAGGGCAGCTCTTCGCCAAATAACTTGCCCGAGAGGTATTGCACCGTTTCTCGCTTATTGGCGAATACTACGGCGCGACTGACTTCTTCCTGCTTAAGGATATGAGTTAACAGCTTGAACTTGTGATCAACACTGTCGGCCAGATGGATCCACTGGTGGATCTTGGCTTTTTCTTTACGGGACGGATTAGACTCAAGGTAAACTGGATCTGTCAGTACTTCCTTGGCACATTTGATCACCCCTGAGCCTTCAAGCGTGGCAGAGAACAGCATGGTTTGCTTACGCCAGCGTGCCTCGCCTATGATGCGGTTAATGGTTTCGGCAAAGCCCATATCCAGCATGCGATCCGCTTCATCCAGAATAAGGACTTCGATTTCCCTAGCGTCGAACTGTTCGTTTTCAATATACTCCAGCAAACGCCCTGGGGTGGCGATCAGCATATCCGTGGTGCTGGTTAAAATCTCTTTATGGCTGCCATAGTTAACACCACCGGTAATAACACCGGTTTTAATATTGGTCAGGGCGGTTAACAGCTCGTTCTGCTCACTAATTTGTAGCGCAAGCTCCCTGGTTGGAGTAAGCACCAAGACACGAGGAAAGCCTGGTTTGGTACGAGGGTAATCCAACAGATGTTGAGCCGCCGGCAACAGGAAGGCCGCAGTTTTTCCCGTGCCCGTTGGCGCCGATGCCAGGACATCTTTTCCTGCCATGGCTTCGGGGAGTACTAGTTGCTGGATAGAAGTGGGCTTTTTATAGCCAGCTTTTTTAATGCCGCCTAATAATTCAGAGTCTAGGTCAAACTGCTCAAACATGTGTTAAAAATTCACTGGAAATCAAGATGTGCAGATTATATACCCAAACCACCACAATATGCGAGCTTCAGGACATCTGAGCGAGTCATGCTCAAGGCGCATCTTTTTATTAATGGCAGTTCCCTTAAAAACAGGTGCAACGATGAACATGGTTCGCTCAGTTGTCCCCGTAGGGCTGGTTTAGAAATGCTTTATGCTGCGTTATTGTTTTTGATAAGGAAGTCACCATTCTCTCAACCAGTGCCTTGCCTAAAGATATTTCTAAGTCCAGCTGAATCCTGCATCTTGAGGCGGCTTGGGTATAACGACAAAGTGCTTTTTTTCCTAAGGATCTTACGGTTTTTTAAAATTAATCGCAGATGCTGAATTAAGAAGACAATATCTCGTTGATTTCCTGCTGGATTTGCTGACACCATGTCGCGATGCGTTCATCCGTTAGCTGGTATTGGTTGTCTTCATCCAGTGACAGGCCGACAAAATGGCTTTTATCTTCGGTCAGCCCTTTAGAAGAGGCAAATTCATAACCTTTATTGGGCCAGTAACCTATCATATAGGCGCCAACCGATACCACTTGTTCATGCAGCATGCCAAGCGCATCCTGAAACCAGTCGGTATAGCCGATTTGATCGCCCAAACCATATAGGGCCATTATTTTGCCGTTAAGGTCTAGCTCGGAAATTTCATCCCAATGAGATTCCCAGTCTTCCTGCAGCTCGCCATAATCCCAGGTGGATATACCAAAAATCAGGATGTCATAGTCCAAACACTTGTTAAGGGGAACATCTTTTATGTTGTGGATATCAAGAATATCTGACCCAAATATCGCCTGTATTTTTTCGGCCGTCATTTCTGTATAACAAGTAGTTGAGCCATAAAAAAGGCCTATCTTCATTGGTCATTATTCCTGCGCAAACTAAGTGGCGGCGAGTTTACCAGAAGCAATATACCCAATCTACCTCAAGATGCGAGTTTCAGGGCGCATGAGCAAGTCACGATAAAGTCGTTTCTAATTCCAGCTGAATCCTACATCTTGAGCTAGTTTGGGTATCTAATAGTAAGCTAGTAGGATAAAGGTTTACCTTTGTAACTTTACCCGTGAAATCGTCGGATTTAATTGCTTTTTATCCGGGTAAGATGTAATTTTACCCGTCTAACGGCGGTCATATGATTGCTTATATGGAATTTCAGGATTTATTAGATGTTTAAGAAGTTTTCTCTTGCCGCAGCAACCCTTGCCATTAGTTATGCTTGTTTTGCCTTTGTTGGTGAGAAACAGGAATCGCCTGTCGTTGCTGCCAAGGCCCCTACTGCAACTGCGCTAGATGCAGGCAGCTTTGATGAAAAGCTATTAAAGGAAAAGATTTTTGCAACTTTAGGCCTACAGGTTAAACATGCCAGCCCAACGCCCATGCCCGGAGTTGCCGAGCTAGTGACCAATCAGGGCCTGTTTTACAGCAGTTATGACGGTGGTTATCTGATCCAGGGTAAGCTTTGGAAACTGGGGGCCAATGTCACTGATTTAACCGAAAAGAGCCTGGCCAAGGTCAGGGTCGATGGTGTTAATGAGTTTGAAGGTGACATGATCGTTTATCCGGCTAAAAATGAAAAGCACGTGGTGACCGTATTTACCGATATTACCTGTGGTTATTGCCGTAAAATGCACGAGCAGATGGATGAATATAACGAAAATGGCATTACTATTCGCTATCTGGCCTACCCTAGAGCGGGTATTAAAGACAGGCTGGGCAATCTAACCCAAGGCTTTAAAGATTTAAGATCTGTCTGGTGTCATGAAGATCCAAATACCGCCTTGACTAAGGCCAAGGCGGGCTCTGGTGTGGCGCAACGCATTTGTGACAAGCCAATCGAAGAGGAATTTAACTTTGGCCGTCAGGTGGGGGTCAGCGGGACACCGGCTATCATTACAAATTCCGGCTTTATGCTGCCAGGCTACCGCGAGCCGGATGCCTTGTTGCAAATTTTAGAAAGCCTATAGTTTAGGTAACCTACTTCAGATTCTGAGAATGGCAGGTCGATGACTTGCCATTTTTGTATTTGATAACAAATGCATAGATAAAAATAAATCAAGGCAACAATCATGCAAAAGCAAATCATTCGCCGACAACCAGTGCCTGACCAACACTTATCTGAAGTTGTTCATCCCTTAATCAGGCAGATATATGCCAGCCGCGGCATTGATTCCATGCAACAGCTGGTACTAAAGACTTCTCAGCTGCAGGCCGTTAGCTCACTTAAGGGACTGGAACAGGCTTGTCCTATTCTGCACCAGGCCTTTATTGATAACAGAAAAATTGTCGTTGTCGGTGATTTTGATGCCGATGGTGCCACCAGTACTGCATTAATGATGGAAGCTCTCACCATGCTCGGCAGCCGTCATCATGATTTTATCGTGCCTAATCGTTTTGAATATGGCTATGGCCTGACACCTGAAATTGTTGATATCGCCAGGGACCAAGGGGCCGAAGTGCTGGTTACAGTCGATAATGGCATCAGCTGCCTGGCAGGCGTCAAGCGGGCTAAAGAGCTGGGTTTGCAGGTGATAGTGACAGATCACCACTTACCCGGGCAGGAACTGCCTATTGCCGATGCAATAGTAAATCCAAACCAGCCAGGCTGTGAATTTGCCAGCAAAAGCATTGCCGGGGTAGGGGTTGCCTTTTATCTGATGCTGGCGCTACGTAAATATTTAAGAGACCTGTCCTGGTTTGAGCAAAGGGGGCTGGCAGAGCCTAACCTGGCACAACTGTTGGATTTAGTGGCGCTGGGAACCGTGGCTGATGTAGTGTCACTCGATGCTAACAACCGAATTTTGGTAGCCCAGGGCTTAAATCGTATTCGTGCAGGACAAACCCGTCCCGGCATTCAGGCATTAATCGAAGTTGCAGGAAAAAACCAGCAACGCATGGTGGCCAGTGATTTTGGCTTTGCTCTGGGGCCAAGAATCAATGCCGCCGGGCGACTGGATGATATGGCTTATGGCATTAATTGCTTGTTGGCAACTGACATGATGGCGGCAAGAGCCATGGCGCTGGAGCTGGATCATCTGAATAAGGCCCGCCGTGAAATCGAACAGGGCATACAGCAAGAAGCAGAAAGGGTATTAAAGCAGCTCAACTTTGATCAGGATAACCTGCCCAATGGCATAGCCCTTTTTCAGGCTGACTGGCACCAGGGGGTTATCGGTATAGTAGCAGGCCGCTTGAAAGAAAAATTCCACCGCCCCAGCATTGTTTTTGCCTTGGCTAATGAAGATGAAATCAACGATGTGAGTGGCGAAATAAAAGGTTCGGCCCGCTCCATTCCTGGTCTTCATATCCGAGATTTGCTGGAACATATCGATAGCCAGAACCCAGGCTTGATCACCAAGTTCGGCGGTCATGCCATGGCGGCAGGCCTGTCGATTGAACAGAAACACTTTAGCCAATTTCAACAGCTGTTTAATGACTTTGTCGGCCTTTGGCTTAAGGAAGAAGATTTTCAGGGCAAGCTGCTCTCCGACGGTCCCTTGCCAAGTACTGAGGTGACATTAGGCTTTGCCGAACAGCTAAGGCAGGCAGGCCCCTGGGGACAGAATTTTATCGAGCCTTTGTTTGATGACTCCTTTGAGCTTATCCAGCAGCGTATCGTTGGTGAAAAGCACCTGAAAATGGTGGTGCAAAAGGGTGATCAGGCCTTTGATGCCATTGCCTTTAATATTGATATCAAGGCCTGGCCCAATGCAAAAGCCAGGCAGGTGCACCTGGCCTATCGGCTGGATGTCAATGAATTTCGCGGCAAACAGAGTGTCCAACTTTTAGTGGAAGAATTGCAGCCGGTTTATTGAGTTAATTTTTAAATAAAAATTATTTCTTAATATCGGCTGATAAGGCGATATTTGTTGGCAATATGGCGTTTATTTACCTGCCTATTTAAGCTACAATGCGCGACTATTTTATTTATACCCAAGTGCATTAAAAATCTAATGTTTGAAGTTAATCCGGTATTAAACAAATTAAAAGAAATCTGTGAGCGCACTGAGCTGCTTAGGGGGTATCTTTGACTATGATCATAAGGCCGAGCGTTTAGTCGAAGTTTCACGTGAACTGGAACTGCCCGATATCTGGAACGAGCCCGAGCGGGCCCAGGCGTTGGGACGTGAGCGTTCCTCGTTGGAAATGGTGGTTAAGACCATAGAGGATCTGGAAGCCGGCTGCGAAGACGTCGAAGGTCTGGTGGAGCTGGCGGTGGAAGAGGGTGACGAGGAAACCTTCCAGGATGCCGAAGCCGAAGCGCTTTCGCTAGACGAGAAATTGCAGGTACTGGAGTTTCGCCGCATGTTTTCCGGCGAGCAGGACGAAGCGGATTGTTACCTGGATATCCAGTCCGGCTCTGGCGGGACAGAGGCACAGGACTGGGCAGAAATGCTGATGCGCATGTACTTGCGCTGGGGCGAGGCGCACGGTTTTAAAACCGAAGTGATTGAAGTCAGTGACGGTGATGTCGCAGGCATCAAGGGCTGTACCATCAAGTACAGCGGTGATTATGCCTATGGCTGGTTAAGAACGGAAACGGGCGTGCATCGTTTGGTAAGAAAGTCGCCGTTTGATTCCAGTGGCCGTCGTCATACCTCGTTTGCGTCTGCCTTTATTTACCCCGAAATAGACGACAACATTGAAATTGATATTAATCCGGCGGACTTGCGGGTAGACACCTTCAGGGCGTCAGGTGCGGGTGGCCAGCACGTTAACAAAACCGATTCGGCGATCCGTATTACCCATATTCCAACCGGGGCCGTGGTGGCCTGTCAAAATGACAGATCCCAGCATAAAAACCGAGCCACGGCGATGAAGCTGTTAAAAGCCAAGCTTTATGAAATGGAAATTCAGAAGCAGAACGAAGACAAACAGCAGCTGGAAGACGGCAAGTCGGATATTGGCTGGGGTAGCCAGATCCGGTCTTATGTCCTGGATGATAGCCGGATCAAGGACCTGAGAACAGGAATAGAAAATCGCAATACCCAGGCGGTATTGGATGGCGATTTGGACAAGTTTATTGAAGCGAGCCTGAAATCGGGCCTTTAATGGTGTCAGGGTTTAGCTTATTGCCAATTGATTTAATGGTAAGAGGTTAATCTTAGGTACAATATACGCATTAAATATGTAACGAGAAGTGAAATGACAGAGCAAGCAAAAGCAACACCAGATGAGAATAAGCTAATTGCCGAACGACGCGGTAAATTAGAGCAGATCCGAGAAAATTGTCCCGCCAACGGTCACCCAAACAAGTTTGACCGAAAACACTATGCGGCCAATATTCAGGCTGCCCATGGTGAAAAGGACAAGGAGACCCTGGAAGCTGAGTCCGATGTCTATAGCATTGCCGGTCGTATCATGGCCAAACGTGGCCCGTTTCTCGTATTGCAGGATATGTCGGGTCGTATCCAGGCCTATGCCGACAAAACGGTACAAAAAGATATCAAGGCACGCTGGGGCGTGTTGGATATCGGCGATATTATCGGCGTAACAGGCACACTGCATAAATCTGGCAAGGGCGACCTGTATGTTAACATGGCGGAATATCACCTGTTGACCAAGTCATTGCGGCCACTGCCGGAAAAATTCCACGGCTTATCGGATCAGGAAACCAAGTATCGTCAGCGTTATGTGGATTTGATCATTAACGAAGAAACGCGCAATACCTTTAAGATACGTTCAAAAATTGTTGAAGGCATCCGCAAGTTCTTGACCGAGCGTGACTTTATGGAAGTGGAAACGCCCATGTTGCAAACCATTCCAGGTGGTGCCACGGCCAAGCCGTTTGCTACTTTCCATAATGCGCTGGATATCGAAATGTTTATGCGTATTGCGCCTGAGCTTTATTTAAAGCGCCTGGTGGTTGGCGGTTTTGAAAAAGTATTCGAGATCAACCGTAACTTCCGTAACGAAGGCTTGTCGACTCGCCACAACCCAGAATTCACCATGATCGAATTCTACCAGGCCTATGCGGATTATAATGACCTGATGAACCTGACCGAAGACATGCTGCGTACGCTGGCTCAGGATGTTTTGGGCACGACGATTGTTCGCAATACGGTCAAAGATGAAAATGGCGAAGTGGTTGCCGAGAAGCTGTATGACTTTGGCAAGCCGTTTGAGCGCCTGTCCATGGTGGATGCGATTCTGAAGCATGCGCCGGAATTGGACGAAGCGGCTTTACGCAACCCGGAAGAGAATTTCGATGCCATCAAGGCGATGGCAAAGCAGGTGGGTGTCAAAGAAGGAAGCGCATCTAACGTCTGGGGGCCTGGCAAGTATATCTGTGAGATCTTCGAGGAAGTGGCAGAGCATGAATTATGTCAGCCGACCTTTATCACCGAATATCCGTGGGAAGTTTCGCCACTGGCCCGTCGTAATGATGAAAACCCCTTTATTACCGACAGGTTTGAATTCTTTGTTGGTGGTCGCGAACTGGCGAACGGGTTCTCCGAGCTTAACGATGCCGAAGATCAGGCCGAGCGCTTCCGCAAACAGGTGGAAGAAAAAGATGCCGGTGACGATGAGGCGATGCACTTTGATGACGACTATATCCGTGCCCTAGAATTCGGTTTGCCGCCAACTGCGGGAGAAGGCATAGGCATTGATCGTTTGGTGATGTTGTTTACCGACTCGCCTACCATCAAGGACGTTATCCTGTTCCCGCATATGCGCCCACAGGCCGAAGGCTAACAGCCAGGGTCAAAGCGAGATAAAAATAAAAGCCTGTTACCCTAGTAGCAGGCTTTTTTATTAGTGGCTGGTTAAAGTACAGAAATTAATTTTCAAAATGCTGTAACTCAGCATGGTAAGGTGATTGCCATCAAGGCTAATCCGCCGCCACCGCATAGGATAGTTGTGTCAGGTTTTTACCGGTAAAGGTATCGACCACTTCGATATAATTGACCACTTCACTTTGCAATTTCTGCATGGCTTTGTCGTCTTTAAATGCCTGGTTGAGTTCTTTATCCAGTTCGGCATGATGAAGTTTGTTTTTACCATATGACACTATGGTGAAGCTCCTAGACTCATTGCCAAAGCCGTGCCAATAAAATCGATAAGGCTGCTTTGCGCCAACGGCCTGATAGTGTGCCTTGAACTTCTTGGCCATGTCTTTGACCTTGTCTTTCATGCCCTGCTTATATCTATAGGTGACGCCTTCAAAGTAATGGTAGTCATTTGCTCCCTCTACCTGGTAAGAGTATTCCTGGGAGAGTTTTACAATAGAGCTTTGCTCAGACAGGACACCGGCATCAAGGCTGTCTAAAACCTCTTTTTCCTGATCTGTTAAGGACTGGTACATCTTCTTGCCGTTGGCCTTAATGGCATCCATGTCGGCATATTTGCTGATGGGCGTAAACCAGAAAATTTTGCCGCCACTGACGGCAGAGGCATAATATGAATGTTCGAACTGCTTTTTTTTCAGTATCTTAATCGCATTTTTCACTTGCGTTTTATAGGGCTCGTAATGTTCAAGCGATAGCGAGATCTGGTTCATCACAAACATTTTGTCGTGCTTTTTTTCACCTGCCTGGGCAAGATTTGTTAGAAAAACAAAGCTTAGTGAAATAATGAACAGTAGTTTAGCGTGTATGCTGGTATTTTTATTCATTGCTAATTCCTTTCAGTTGTGCACTCATTTTTGAGTGTGAAAAGTGTAGTAGACAATTAAATAAAAGGACAAATAGCTAGGTGAAATATTGTAAAAACAACAATCGTTATTATTGCCTTTACAATAATTGATGGTGTGGTTGGCTAAGGGTTAAAGAATAACCCCCAGTCCGTAAGCTTCTGGATTATCAGGCTTCGATCAGCCCCCAAATAAATGCGATAAAGCCGGTAAAAATAATGAGGAATAGGTAAATAATACCGATCGCCGAGTATTTAAGGCTGGTGAGAATATAGCCTTGCCGATAAATTCTTTTTTGCATCATAAACAAATAAATAGGCACCCAGGATAATAAGACTAGCGATAAGATACCAAAGGCATTGGCCATCACAGGGTACGATGCCTCCGCAGCATGCTGGCTGGCGGTCAGTATTTCTATCAGTAAAACGGTGAGAAAAATAAAACTATGGCTATGCAGGGCAACGGTTAAATGTTCAAGATACAGGCGTTTTGAAAAGATAAACATGATTTTCAAGATGACGGCAAACAAGGGCAGTAGCACAAACATCAACTGGGGCATTTTCGCCAGGGTTTTCTGAACCAGTTCGCTGGGATCGGTGCGAAAAGCATTTTCTGCCTTTTTCTCCAGCTGTCTGCCATAGGCATCCAGTTTTTGATTGGACCCTTCAGATAAGAAGTCAAAAGACAAGCCGCCGTCTTGATTATTGCCTATGGTGATGTCAGGGCTCTCCAAGGCGACATTTTCACCCTTGCGGGCCTTGGCCAGTTGCGCTAGCAAGTTATCATAACGCTGCTGCCTTTTTTCTTTAAAAGGCTGGCCCGTTTCAATTCGCCTTAGTTCCAGTTCTACCAGATCTATCGCCAGCGACCTTAACACCTTGTTATCTGTCTGGCTTAAATCCTTTTGATAAGCCTTATACCTGTTCAGATCACTTTCTGTCATTGAATCTTCTAGCCGACCAGGCTCCTCTTGTGCCGCTTCCTGCTGCTGAACATAGGTTGAAAGTCTGGTACTTAATTCCCGGCTTGAATCATCGACACGAAAAAAAGAGCTGTCACTGCCGGCGAAAAACTTTAATGACAGGAAAAATATAATGCTGATGAAGAGGTACAACCTTAGGGGCGGAACATAGTGCACCCGCTTGCCGGCAATATATTGCTCGGTTAAAAAGCCGGGTTTGGTTAATAGAGGAATAAGGGTTCGGTTGGCTCTGGAGTCAAAGCTAAAGATATCATCCAGTAAGTGTAAGACAACCGTCCAGAAGTACTTTAAAGTGGGCTCTGCTTCCTGACCGCATTGGGAACAATATGGGCCTGAAATGGTCGCCTGGCAGTTGCTGCACTTACTTATAGCTTTTCCTTCAGAAGGGCTTGCCTGTTCATTTGTTGATCGCATAGATGTCATAGAGGGACTTTTATTCTTGTTGTTACCTGCTAGTAAAGCATTAACCCTAGAGGCTGTTTATCTTTCTAGATTGTTTTTGCAGCAGTTTGTTGGCAATTTATACAAGGCAGAGCCTTTGTCGTGTAGTTATTCTACATAAAAAGGTGATAACGCAGTAGAAATAGCCAACAAAAGCTGCCTGAAAGGTTCGGCTAAAAGCGTTTTATTCTTTGTTGAGCAGTATTTGCTTAGAATGACTAGGCTACACACTGCTCGCCGCGACTAAAACGCTTTTATCTCGAACAAAAACTAATCGTGAAAGATAAACAGCCTCTAGGCTTTTTAAATTCTTTTTAAGAAATATTACAAATATTGCATCCTCTATGGTGCCGCCAGCGCAATCTTCTGATAGATTTAACACAAGTGCAGCTTAATACCTTAGCCAAGAACTTATATGTTTAAAAAGGTATAAGGCTAAAGGCCAATAACAGGAGAATTATAATGGCATTTGAAGTTACGTTTGAATTGAAAGAGTCAGATCTAGATCATTTTCGTACCGTGATGAGACAGGCACAATCGGGAGCAAAAAACCTTTCTGAGCAGGAAATATTAGCCAATGCCAAAAAGCTGAGCGAAGAAGTTAAGGGAGATGTCCCGGAATTTGTCAGTACTCGCATTAAGAAGCTTCAGACTCTGGTTGCCATGATAGAAGACAGTGAATGGAAAATTCCGGATGAAGAACGCGCGGATGTGATCAGTGCCTTGGCGTATTTTAGTGAGTCGGAAGACTTGGTGCCCGATCATATTCCCGTGCTGGGCTTTTTGGATGACGCCATTATGATCGAACTGGTGGCGGAAGAGCTGAGACCTGACATTGAAGCCTTCGAAGAGTTTTGTGCCTATCGTGAGCGTGAAGAAGGGCGGGCAGGAGATGCCACCATTACCCGTGACGAATGGCTTGGTGCCAAGCGCCGCGAGCTCCATAGCAGGATGAGAAACCGCCGCGCCAGCCGTCGTAGCGGTCGCTCTTCATTCCGCTCTATTTTTTAAGCTAAGCTTTTAAAAACCAATAGCTAAAAGCCGGTATTGCTGTTGCAATGCCGGCTTTTTTTGCTTTTTAAAAAATTTTTGTGTGTGTTCTGTAATAAATAGTTTTCTTAGCAGACTGTAGAGGCATTGACACTGTTTAACGCTATGGAGAGAGAGATGGAATTATTACAAGATGCGTCTTTAGTTGCTCTAATTGTTACTTCGATTGCTGCTTTGGCCTATTTAAACAAACGCTTTGACTTAGGGCTGGAAATGTCCCCATCTGATTTTGGCATGTGTGGTAAGAGTTATCGGGAAGAGGACAGGGTAATTGCAAACAAGGATAGGGAAATAATAGATCTTAAGCAAAGGATAGAAGTGCTGGAAAAGTTGGTCACGGATCCGGCAGAAAGGCTAAAACGAGAAATCGATAGCTTGTAATAAAAAAGCGCTGTAATTAGCGCTTTTTTTAATCAAATAGGCTTAGTGGTGATGACCGCAGCCGCCTTCACCGTGGACATGGCCATGGGCCAGCTCTTCTTCGGTGGCGTCACGCACTTCCAGGATTTCAACGTCGAATTGCAGGTCGATGCCTGCCAGAGGGTGATTGCCATCGACAGTGATCTCTTCTTCCTGGACATCTATCACTATCACTGTTTGCTCACCTTCATCCGTGGTTGCGCGTAATTGCGTGCCCACTTCCAGGTTTTCTATGCCTTCGAACATGGCCTTGGCTACGGTTTGTACATACCCGTCATGACGTTCGCCATAGGCCTTTTCGGCCGGCACTTCCACCTCGAACTTGTCACCGACTTCATGGTCTACCAGGGCGTCTTCCAGACCTGGGATCATATAGCCAGTGCCATGGATAATGGCCAGCGGATCGTGATCATATGAGCTGTCGATCAAGGTGCCTTCACTGTCTGATACGGCGTAATGCATAACGACGACTTTATTGGGAGCAATTTTCATTCGAATTCCTGATATTAGGTTAAGTTATAATGAATAATACCAAGTGAATTAATTAATTGTTCACTTAGCGAGAATTAAAAGGCTTAGAGGCAAGGCATTGATTGCAGGAAATGGTTATTCCCTTGTCAAAATCAATAACGCCGCATATAAGCCTTTTAAACTCGCCCTTTGGGAGCTCATTAGCAAGCTGATAACATCACAAAATGAATGAAATATAGAATGACTATGCTTAAATAATTTTGTTTGTTCTAAGCTCGCTAATCTAGCTCTAAGTGGGTCAATTTATTATTTCAATTGGTATAAGGTAACTGGGCAATGCTAAGTGTAGATGCTTCTTGACCTTTTATCCTTAACTGGGCATCTTCTGCGATATCGCTTGCCAGGACGGCCTGGAGATCGACTTGACCATTATCAGCCCGGTAACTGATGAGCACGTCTCCGGCCTTACGCCAGTTATCACCCATCCTGATTTCTATCGTTTCAGGGGAAGCTTCTTCTTCACCGGCATTGCCTGTCAGTGAAAAGAGTGCCCGTTTGTTTTTCCCCAAGTATTGCATACGGGCAACGGTTTCCTGTCCCAGATAACAGCCCTTGGTAAAGCTGATGCCGTTGATGGCTTGCAGGTTAAGCATTTGGGGAACATATTCGCCAATGGCGGTTTCGGGCAATACCGGGAAGCCCTCTTTAATTTCCAGCAGGTTCCATACCTGATGTGAAAACACAGGCAACTCTGTTTGGGTAATAAAGTCTTGTAGCTGGCTATTTTCATCTATCAAGAGATAGCGTTCCTTCAAACCGGCCAGGTAAACTATGGTGGTCGAGCCCGATTGAATGACCTGGTTCAGGCTGTCTGGTACTTGCTGGTAATGGGACTTTATTAATTCAGCCGCCCTGGGTCCCACCAGGGCAAAAAAGCTGAGCTGGTCGGCAGAGTCAATATCAACCTTGGCAAAAACACCAAACTTTTTCAGCTCTATCAAGGAGGTTTCAATGCTGGACTTGGCCTGCAATAACAAGTAGCCAGAGGAGTGGTTGATCAAACGAAATGCCGCCAGTGTTTTCCCCTTGGCATTACAGTGGGCACCATGGAGCAAGTTATGTTCGTCTATTGAATCAACATCACAGGTCACCTGGCCCTGTAAATACTTGCCTTGTTCCTCACCAGCTAAGGAAATTGCGCCAAACTCGGACAGGCTGATGGCATAGTTTTCAGGAAGTTGTTCAAAATGGGGTAAGGATGTTTCAATGGTGATCGTCATAATGGCTGTCGACTTGCTGGATAATAGTTATACCAATAAGGGCAAGTTTAAAAAATACAAGCTTAGGGTGCGATTTTGTTTGTTAAATTGTTAGAATGCGTCTAGTTTTTAACTTTTATGGTGCAATATGTCGTTAGCTAATAATAAAGCGCGTTTGAAGTGGGCGTGTCGCCGGGGAATGTTGGAGCTTGATGTGCTCTTTATGCCTTTTGTTGATGAGGCCTATGATCGGCTGAGTGAACAGGATAAAGCCATTTTCGAACGTTTACTGGAATGCCAGGATCCCGAACTCTTTGCCTGGTTTATGGGGCACGAGGAATGTGAAGACCAAGAACTTAACCATATGGTGCAGCTTATTCTCAATCGCGTCAAAGTTTAATCTCGAAATCAAACCGTCGCGCCATCAAACCCTCCTTTTTGGCGCCTTGCTTCTTGTCTGCACTTGCTTTCTTGTTAAGGCTGTGATGCCATTTCACTGGCTTTATGCCCTAACCGTTTTATTTTCGGGCATTTATGGGCTTTATCGGATCAGCAATAATTATCGTCAGGCATTGCGCCAGCCAAGCAAGCAGCTGGTGATTGAGTCAAGCGGACGGTGTCAATTTGACAATAGAGAAGTTCAGTTATCAGCCAG
>Ga0213838_1000511_pt1 | contig 27721 bp, 30 predicted proteins | sample SWPATP13_FD_160577 | JGI IMG/M metagenome (GOLD analysis project Ga0213838, IMG submission 160577) | Coastal seawater microbial communities from Marineland, Florida, United States - SWPA TP1 #3 | ecosystem: Environmental > Aquatic > Marine > Coastal | place: USA: Florida | collected 2016-08-06 | reverse complement strand
CAGCCGCGGCGGGCCGCAAGGGTGCGGGCCTGCGGCCCCGTCATCCTCACCCGTTCGCACTCGCTGCGCTCGCTTGCGCTGCGGCCTCCGGTGCCGCCCTTGCCCCCCGCCTTCCCCGGCTGGCCTTCCTACGGGCAACCACGGCGAAAGGCACTCAGCGAAGCAAGGACACTGCGAAAGGGGGATACCAATGAACCACCAACATCAACTTCAAGGTCAACAGCCGGCTCAGGCATCTAGCAAAGCAAGTGTGCACCCCAGCATTTCCAAGCCGGAATACCACGCTGCCCGCCGCTTGGTGCGCGAATGCGGCCGATCCGGTTTCGCCATGCTTGCCCCCCGTGTTTTCGTGATCATGGACATCCTGCAGTCGATCCAGGACAGTATTGATCCCCTGACAGAACGTGCTGACATCATCGCCTACTGCCAGCGTGCCGGCATTGATTGCAATATCCGCCACACCCGGTTTTCCCGCCAATGCGTGTGACGCCATGACGACCTATTCGGTTCGCTGCCGGAATAGCGCCTGCCGTCATCGTCGTGTCACCGGCACGCATCCTGACGAGTATCAACGCGTTCCCCCCCTGCCCCTGCAGCAACAAGACGATGGGCTGGCGAACCGAAAGCCGCGCTTACAACAAACGCAACCTCTGCCGTTGTGGTGGTCCGCTCAACCTGGAAACCGCGATGACCTTCCCGCACAAGGCTACGCATCCGTTGTGCGATCGCCACCCACTCGGCTATTACAACCAGGCCAAGCGCGCTGGCGTTGATGACGAGGACATTCCATTGGAATTTCGACCTGCCTCGGTCAACGCCCTCCTGCGCCTGGCCGCCTGACCTCGAGGACTCGCCATGAAACCACGGAAGAATCTACCGCCTGCCGTCATCCCTGCCTGGACGTACGAAGGTAAAGCGCCCGGCGTGCTGACTTTCTTTGAGTCGATAGCGCTTGCCGGCCTTGAAAACCAACCGATCAAGCTAGCCGCAGCCGACCAGCGACTGCTGTTGGGCTCGGTCGTTTTCGGCCGGCGCGAAGTCGTCGTCCACGAGAACGGCACTGTCGAGTGCAGCGTCGATACCGGCTTCGGGCGTGACTCGGATAGTGCCATCTGGTCCGCCAATGTCGTAGGGCTGGCTGCGGCGGCCGGCAAACAGCTTCGCCCAGGCACGACTGGCCCGGACTACTTCAACTATTGGTAGCCAACGCTTAAAGCAGGGAAGCTTGATTTAGCTGAATTACTAGCTTGTTTTAGAAATTTCATCTACCAATATTAGGTACGATGGTTTGACCATCAGAACCGATTTGGACATGACCAACCGGAGCGAACATGAATGCCGACAACAAGATGATGACCGCAATGGCGCCGCAAGAGGTCGCGGTCGACGTGCTGCTTGAGAAGTATGCGAAGGGCGAGGAACGCGAGGTCGACGACGTGCGCCGACGCGTTGCTGGAGCCCTGGCCAGGCTCGAGCCGGCGGACGTGCAGGAAGTCAGGAAACAGGAGTTTCTGTGGGCGCAGCAGAGCGGGTTCGTGCCCGGCGGCCGCATCAATTCTGCGGCAGGACTGGACACCAGGGCGACGCTAATTAACTGCTTTGTGCAACCGGTCGGCGATTCCGTGACCAGTGAGGCCGAGGGGCTGCCCAGCATTTACACGGCCCTCGCGGAGGCAGCCGAGACGATGCGCCGCGGCGGTGGCGTTGGCTATGATTTCAGCGCGATTCGCCCGGCTGGCAGCAAGGTCAAAGGTACGCACTCACGCGCTTGCGGCCCACTTCCATACATCAAGCTATTCAACTCGTCATGCGAGACGGTCGAATCTGCCGGTGCCAGGCGTGGGGCGCAGATGGGCGTGCTGCGGGTGGACCATCCCGACATCGAGGCCTTCATCGCGGCCAAGGACAAGGGGGACCTCACCTACTTCAACCTGTCGATCGGGGTGTCCGATGCCTTCATGCAGGCGGTCGCCGATGATCTGTTGTTCGACCTGGTACACAAGGCCGAGCCGGGTGACGACGCGATCGCTGCAGGGGCATGCCGGCGGGAGGATGGGGTGTGGGTGTATCGCCAGGTCAAGGCACGCGCATTGTGGGACCTGGTCATGCAATCGACGTACGATCATGCTGAACCAGGCGTGCTGTTTATCGACAGGATGAATGCCGAAAACAACCTCTGGTACGCGGAGCGCCTGGACGCCACCAACCCTTGCGGCGAGCAGCCATTGCCGGCATACGGGTGCTGCGACCTCGGGTCGCTCAACCTTACGATGTTCGTGTCGCAGCCGTTTACGGCTGATGCGACATTCGACTTTGCCCAGATGCGCAGCGTGGCAGCGACGGCTGTACGCATGCTCGACCTGGTGCTCGACGCTACGGTATGGCCACTGGACAAGCAGGCAGCGGAGGCGAAGGCGAAGCGCCGGATCGGCTTGGGGTTTCTCGGTCTGGGAAGCGCCCTGGTCATGCTGGGACTGCGGTACGACTCGGACGAAGGACGAACCTTTGCGGAGCGAATCGCGTGCGCGCTGCGGGATGCAGCATACGGCGCCTCGATCGAGCTGGCCAAGGAGAAGGGACCGTTCCCGCTGTTCGACGCCGACAAATACCTGCAGAGTCAATTCATTGCCCGCCTGCCCCTCCAGCTGCAGGACGCGATTCGGGAGCACGGTATCCGCAATTCGCACCTGCTTTCGATCGCCCCAACCGGCACGATTACGCTTGCTTTCGCCGACAACGCATCGAATGGCATCGAGCCGGCGTTCTCGTGGACCTACAGCCGCAAGAAGGTGATGCCGGACGGCTCGACCCGCACCTATGAAGTAGCAGACCACGCCTGGCGCCTGTATCGCCACCTCGGACACGACGCCGGCAAGGCCGCGTTGCTAGAACAGTTTGTGACTGCCCTGCAGATGGCGGCCGCTGACCACTTGCGGATGATGCAGGCGGTGCAGCCGTTCGTCGACACCGCCATATCGAAGACGGTCAATGTCCCAGTCGATTATCCATACGAGGACTTCAAAGGGTTGTACACGGAGGCCTGGCGGGCGGGCCTCAAGGGCCTGGCCACCTACCGGCCCAACCAGGTGCTCGGAAGCGTCTTGAGCGTCGCCCCGGACGTGGAGAGCGCGCCGGTGCCGGCTGACGACGATCCTCTGTGGAAGCGGTTCGATCGGCGGCCGCGTGGCGACCTGGAATCGGTAACGTCCAAGATCGAGTATTCGACGCAGGAAGGCATTAAGAAACTCTATCTCAGCGTGAGCTTCATGCCGGTCAAAGGTGTCGTGGCTGGCCGGCCCGTGACGATCGAGCGGCCACTGGAGTTTTTCATGCCGTCCGGTCAGCGCAGCGAGGGCCAGCAATGGATCGCCGCGTCGATGCGCTTGTTGTCGCTGGCTGCGCGCGCCGGCGGTTCGATCGCTAAGGCCCTGTCCGATATGCGCCAGGTCGTATGGGAGAAGGGGCCGGTTCGTTGCGGCTACTTCACCAAGGAGGACGGTACGCAGGTGCCCATGTTTCACGACTCCGAGGTCGCAGCGGTGGCATTCATGCTGCAACGCATGCTCATGAAGCGCGGTTTCCTCGACGCCTCGGCCAACCAGGTTCCGGCCGCGGTGCTGGCCCGGCGCTACGCTGGCCGCCACTTCGACAGCCTGGACGAGCCTATCGTACCTGCAGCACTGCCTGCAGTGGCAGGCGCCGGCGCCAAGTGTCCCGAGTGTGGAGCACGTGCACTGCACAAGGTCGACGGCTGCCAGCGCTGCGGGGAATGCCACTACATCGGCAGCTGCGGCTAGGCGTCGGACTTCCCCGGCGCGCTTTGACTTTACCTAAACACTGCTCTGTTTTAGTTGTTTTGTAATCCAAAGTTATATATCTTGGTGAGTGTAGACCTAGTCCTTTTATCTCAACAAGGAGTGACCATCATGACAACTTTTTATACGGCGCACGGCGTGGCGCATGAAATGATCCCCGGCAGCGGCAAGCTGGCGATAGAGCTTGTATCGCTGGCCCTGGGAGAGTTAACGAAGTGGTGTTTGCATTACGACCATGCTCCAGAATTCGATGCAGGTCTCGTCATCAAGGAAGTGCGCGAGTTGAATACTTCGTGGGAGGTCAAGGACCGGATCGTCCGGCTGCTGGACCAGGCCGAATTCCAGTGCCGCTGGACCTTGCCACAGTACGTCGACCAGGTGGCCGGCTTTACGCTCGATCCTTCGTCCCGACCGGCTACTGGAGTGCCCGAACTGCCCGGTGACGACACTTGGGAAGAAGTCCACCAGTTCACGGCACAGGGCGCGGCCCGGTTCGCCGACTTCCTGGCGCAGGCCGAATTCGGCGATGATGAAAGAGAGCAGTTGCAGTTGTCCTGCCTTGCGACGCTGGAGAGTAAGCTGAACGGCATGGACGCCGCACCGCTGACCTGGGAAATATCGGGCATCTGCCGAGCCACAAAAATGCCGAAGACGCTTGTCTTCGAAGCCAGCCGCGACGACCTCGCCATCGAAACGTTCGACCCTGCCCTTATTCCGGCATAGCCATCATGCATCAAATGTTACTAGAGCAAATACGCAAAGTGTTCGACGCCGGCGGCCTGTCGGCGGCGTCGATCGTCGCGACCGGCCGGCGCTTCCATGTGGTCGTCGACACGAAAGCCGGCGGGCAAGTCGTTTTGACCCGGCATTCCGACAACCAAGTGCGCTTTTTCAGTGATCCGGGCACCGCGATCAAGCTGCTGCACGATGTCGGTTTTCGCGAAATCACGGTCGACACGAAAGGCTGGAACGCTGGCCAGGCCGAACTGTCTAGCCAATAGCAGACCATTCCGAACTAAACGATAGGAGCGCGCGATGTCAGATCACACGGTGGACCAGGGGGAAACCCAAAAAGCTGTGATTGAAAAGCTGCTGCAACGGCTGGAGCTCAGTTTCGGGGTCGTGGTCGACGGGCGCGACCAGCTGCTGGCGGCGGCGGACTCGCCCGACTGGAAATCGGAGCTTACCCGGCTGCTGCAGCAGGGCCGCAAGGTCGGCGCCGGCCTTCGGCGGGGAGAGGCGTCACGGCCCGCGGAGGACGAATTGCGCAGCCTTCTTGCCTACTTCTACTTCACGGATGACCAGATTAAGACCTGGTCCCGAAATTTCGCTGCGTAACGCCTCGTCGACGAGTCAACTTTCATGGACCCCGTCGAACTCACGCCAACGCCTGGCGATCCGCCCCTGCTCTTGCTGTTGATGGTGGTGGTGGCGATTCTGGTTTTTCGCGCCGGCATCCGCAATTACGAGTCCACCAGGGCCGAGCGCCGCCACGTGAAATTGTTGCGTGACCGTCTGCTGCTATGGGCGAAGGGTGTCGGCCTGATGCTGGCGGCCGGAACTGCGACCATCTGGCCGACCGGTCGCCTTATCGGCGCCTGGTAGTACGCGCGCGCATGTCGCCTCGAGGCGCCGGCGGCGTTACTGCTCGGCCTCGATGTACCAGGACTGCGCCACGCTCCGACGAGTCAACTCGTCGGATTCAAACCCGGTGATGGTCATGCGGCCGTCGCCAATCCAGATCACGACGGCGTCGCGCAGCGGGGGGATGACGTCGACGCCCGCCGACGTATCGCGCAGATGGGCGCTGCGCACGCTGCGGCGCAATTCCCGGTCATGTTCCTCCGTCAGCGTTAGCACGCCTTCATGGTCCGGTTGGCGCGTAACGGCCCGATGGCGCGGCAGCGGCCGGCCGCCATCTTCGTAGAGTTGCGCTACCTTGACGCGCATGGGCGCCTACCAGGTCGATTCGGGCGCCTTCCGGCCGCCTTTTCACAATTAGCCCGCATGATGCAGGCTGGCCAGCTGCAGGTGTTCGATGCCCATGTGAATTGTCGGCTTTACCGCACCTGGCACAGTAGCCGGCCGACCTGCCGGCGTGCGGCGGGTGCGCGGCGTGCCGACCACGTCGAGCGGCATGGGGAGAAACAGCGCGTCATCCCGCCGCGGTCCCCGGCGCTTGACGAAGCCAATCTCGATGCCCCCAGCAGCTGGCCTCAGACTCAGGCGCAATGCAGCCGGCGAGGCGTCTTGCGCCGCCGCGAGCGGGCGCAACATGAAAAACAGCGTCTCACCCTGTTGCGCGGCCAGGTGAAGCCGGCGCAGCGACTCGCTACGCGCGTGGTTCTGCCAGAACAAAACGGCGCCAAAGGTTCCGCTGCGGAGTACCTGCTCGGTGGCCCATAGCGCATCGGCGGTACGGCCACTGCGAATCCAGGTCGCTTGCGACGCCGGCACACCGAGCGCTGACAGAGCCAGAATTTGGGGAGGGTGCGGGGGCTCCACCAGGGCGATACCCCGGCCTGCTGCACTCGACAGTGCCGGGCCTAGCAGGCGCATTTCGCCAATGCCATGCTGTGATACCAGGAGGTCGATCAACGTGCCAACCGGCCAGCCACCGCCAGGTAACTGCGGTGAAAGGATCGCATGCCCGGTGTTGACACAGTGCGTGGTAGCGCGGGCCAGCTGGGACGCAAGCCAAAGCGAAGGGTGCAGTGCTTCGGGTGTGGAGGAAGTGGTGCCGCTCATGAATTCTTGCTGTTTTACTGTATGGGCATACAGTACATCGAGCCTTCATGTTTTGGCAAGAGTAACCCCACCTCAAGCCATACTGCATTCGCCCCGTGCTGGCTCCCACTTAGGTCGCCCTTCCTCTTCCATCTCCTACCAGGAGCACCCAGAGCACATGGAGCACATAGTACACGAGCACAAGAGTACACGGCCAGCAAGATAAATCCTTGTTTTAGAACGGAAAATTCGCCGCTCTTCGCGCCATATGACGCATCTCACCCTACCCTACCCGCACGGTATGATGTATCTAGGCTATAGTGAAATGCTATTTCACTCGCTTATACCCAGCGATTCCGCGCACGTATTGCCTCGTTGTAATCGTCGCTGGGGTGGTGGAAGATAGCGTCTATCGAACACAAGGATATGAAAAATGACCAACGTTAAACAAGCGCAAGCACAGAAGATGAAAATGGCTGAGCGCGCCCAACAGCAGCTTGAGCTCCACTTCCCCGGAGTGTCGGATATCTGGATCTGGAACCGCAAACGCGACCACGGCTATACCACTATGCCGCGGATCTTGCCGATTGCCATGCAAGCGATCGACGAGTATTCGAAAGGCGCACCGGCCGGGCATACCCTCTTCTGCCTGTGGGCACGCTCGCCAGACCACGTGCTGGTGACGATCGAACACCCAGCCACCTTCGCAACTGAAGCTGGGTTCTATGGCGCGCGCGCTGTTGACACCTGGCGAAAGCGCATGAAGGTTCTGGCGGAACTCGGCTTCATCATCCCAAGGAAGGGACCCACGGGAGACTTTCACCATGTTCTCCTCATGAGTCCGATCGCGGCCGTCGAAAGGATGTACCAATTGCCCCGGAAGGGAGACCTGACCCAGCGTCAAATTAGAACTGACTTGTATGCCAGGTTCATCGACCGCCTGGCACAAATCGGCGCCCACGGCCAGCTCAAGGCCTTCCAGAATGCGTGGGACGCCGAGCGTGCTGCCGCCGCAGCTGCAGCAGCGGCGGCACAGCCGGTTCCGCCACCACCGCCACCCCCAGCGGCATCGGGGCCGACCTCGCCCACGCAACAGCAATTGGACACGTAAAGGCGAAAAAAAAGCCGCTCTAAGCGGCATGACAACAAATATATTTCAAAATAGCACGAAAAATGCTTGCATTTCGGCAATGAGCATGCTATAATCCAACTAAGACCGCTCGAAATTTCGGTTGATTTTTTTTGCCCAAGTGGGCTTAACATTTTGTAAAGGATTTACAAATGTGTAATGAAAACTTTTTTAATAGGAAAAAATATTATGTTAACAGTAACTACTGTAGTTGTATGTAAGTTCGCACTAACCTTCGTTTGCAAAGTGGTTGTCGCCACTGCTGCTTACAAGTATTACAAGGCAAAACGTGAATTGTGTGAGCTTCGGCTCAATCGCTACAAGTCTGCTACCAACAAGCTTGTAGAGTAAGTACCGGCCTCTCAGAAGTTAGCGCTTCTGGGAGGCTTTTTTTTGTCCCCTACCACCGAACATGGCGACGGTACAAGAAATACAGGCAGGATCTGCCTTGTACAGGAAGAGGACGATTGAGATTCTACCTATTTACACTGGTAAATGTCAACGCTTTTCCTGCAGGTAAAAAAACGCGTGTCGGGAAGCCCCGTGAAACCAGGGGGTTCAGGCCGAGGCGCAGCGCCGGGCTGTTTTTAGCACCGATGCGTCATCGGATACACGCCTGCTTGTGTGTGGTCATGCCGAGTCGAACGTGATGCCCTATCGTTTGCGGAATGGAATCGAGAACAAATCAGACCGCAGCGATGCTTATCGACCTGGCTGTGATCCTACTGCCCGAGGTGGGCGCGGTGGACGCGGCCCACATGCTGCGCTGCCATCATACCCCCCTTCCTATTGTGGTCCGAACGCTGACCACTTCACGGCGCCGGCGCGTCGACGTGCGCGCACGCGCGCACGCCTTCTGACCCGGGCGCTCACGCATCGGCGCCGCCAGCCGGCGCCGCGCCGCCGGCGTATTTATAGAACGTGCTTCGCGCAATGCCGAGGACCTTGCAAATCTCGCCTGGTGTGCGATCTGACGTGGCCAAGGTGCGGATCGCGGCGATCGTATCGTCGGACACGGTCGGGCGACCGCCCTTCCGGCCGCGCGCGCGTGCCGCTGCCAGGCCGGCTTGAGTGCGCTCGACGATCAGGCGCCGCTCAAATTGCGCGATCGCGCCGAATACGTGGAATACCAACTCGCCGGCGGCCGTGCTGGTGTCGATCCGCTCGGTCAGGCTTTCGAAGCCGACGCCGGCCGCCTCGAGCTGGTCAACCATCGTCACCAGTTCACCCAGGGAGCGGCCAAGCCGATCGAGACGCCACACGACCAGGAGGTCGCCGCGGCGGGCGAATTCAAGCGCAGCGGCCAGGCCCGGCCGGTCGGCTTTGGCTCCGCTGATCTTGTCCGTGAACAGCCGTTCGCACCCGGCCCGGTCCAATGCGTCGCGCTGCAGGTCCAGATTCTGGTCGTCCGAAGACACCCGGGCGTAACCGATCTTCATAGAATGTCCGTTTTGTCATCTTGCCTTCTATTATACGGACGCTGATTTACGGACGAGAAAAAAAACGTGCCCGGCGTCGCCGGCGGGTATCCGTTCGGCCGCTCTGCCGCTGTCCGTAAAACGAACGTTTTACGGACAGCGGCAGTCCACAGTGTTAGCAAAATTTTTGCTTGTCAGCGTAGCAACACGTTTCGTACACTGGGTTCGACTATAACGGTCAGGCGAGGAAGCTTTCGATCATGTCCCATCGCTTATCCTTTATCATTACAAAGCGGCAACGGCCATTGGAAAGCCCGGCCCACAAGCCACCAATCAAGCGATCGTCCTCTGCTGCGGCCCAACGGTCTGCCCCCTTGTACTCGACGACAAGAACGACGCCAGGCTCATCCCCTTTGTCTGGCAGTTGACACACGAAGTCCGGATAGAAGCGGCCATCAGCCTTCTGCAGAAAGAATGAACTTCCTTCGCGGCGCACCAGGTTGCGCACCCAATACTTAATCTTCCCCTTCTGCGCTTGGATGTCCAGCCAGCAGGCGCACTCAAACTCTTCCTTGCTGTCGAAATCGCCCATGCGTCCGTAAAAATGCCCGCGGAAATCGAAGCGGCCGAAGCGATTGTCGTAGTCATGGCTAGGCGCGTAAGCGTACGGGTTGAAGTCAAAGGCGAATAAGTCGCTAACTGCCACGCGTGATGCGGCATCATCGCCGAACAACGTCTTTTGAAATGCAAGTCCCACCGCCTGCTTGCGCAAGGCCCGGATGCGAGCTTCGATTAGATTGCGGATCAAAAATTTCTGCAAACTGGCGCGCGACAACGTCATTCCCTCGTTACGCAGCAATTGCGTCAACCAAGCCGCCACGAACACCTGCTTGCTCGCGTGAGTCACCGAGTCCTCTGGCAAGTTGCGACACAACCACGTTGCCAAGCGCACCTCGTCCCAGTTTTCTGGCTGATAGACGAGGCCGAGATCGCGTTGCAAGTCCGGCAAAAAGCGCGCTATGAGCTTACCGCTGTCCCCATCAATATCGATTTCTCCACTATCCGCCGCCTTGATGCCCTGGTCCAGCGCTGCGATGTCACCGCTCGCCAAGGTAGCATCGTAGGGCACGAGATCCCAAGGATAGTCGAGTACTTCCGGATCGTCGAACAACTGCAGCTCGCCCTGAACGCGCAGCGTGAGTTGCGGCACTTGGAAGCGATGGCCGAGTTCGGCCGGTGTCTGGAAAAACTCAATGGCCGTGGTTCGACTGGTTTCGGCCGCGGCCACAATGGCAGCCACGGCGGTTTCGGCGGTAACCGACGCAGCTAGCGCGTGCGTATCGTCCTCAGTCAAGGGCGCGCTGATGGTCAAAGTATTGTGAGTAGCATCCCAACTCACCTTGTCGCGTACGGGTTTTGGGCAAGATTTAAGGTCCGGTTTCTCAGCCAGGGTAATCACCACAGGCTGCACAACCACGCGCCCTGCGTGACCGTCCAAGTCGAGGCGTGCTTGATCGGGTTTGGCTGCCGCTACAAACTCGTCTACTTCGCGCCGGTCAAACCCGGCACCGGCCACCAGGCGATCGCGCAAGGCGCCAGCGGTTTCTGCAAAATTACGCGAGACGACGAATGCATATGATTGATTCAGTGAGCGGCTCGCACGGTGGCTCGCACCAGGCTGACGTAACACACGCCCGAGCAGCTGCTCGACCGCCGTCGCGGAGTTCAAAGACGCCATGCTCACCAGGATGTAGGCAGAGGGGCAATCCCAGCCTTCGGCCAGCGCTTTCTGCGTGATAACGAACTTTATCGGACAAGCCGGGTCGGTCACTCCAAACTTATATTCGGCGTCAATTTTTTCCAGCCCCTTTTCCTCGCTGGTGGCGACGACGATTTCCCGCGCGGGGATGTTATGGTTGGTGATGAGTTCGTTGCGGACAGTGTCCACATCCAGGGTCTCAACGCCGGTGCGGCGCGGTTCCGCCTGAATCAGCACGATCGGTCGTAGGTAGGCGGCGCCGGCGCGCCGTTCGTCATCGGCAAGCATGTGCAAGGCGTCGCGTCGACCGATCGCGTCGCTCAAACATTGCTGCCAGTTCGGCTCGGTTTCGAGTAGCACCGGCAGCTTGATCATTTCCGCTGTCTTCAACTCGGCTGCGGACACGCTGTGCAGTACGTTTGAAGGCGTGCGCTCCAGGTCGGGCGTGGCGGTTAATTCCATCACACCGCTGGGACGAAAACGCGCGAGCATGTCAAATGCGAGTTCGGTTCGGCTGTTGTGCGCTTCGTCGACGATGATGAATGGCCGCCGCAAACGTAATACGTTGGCGAGCGAATAGGGCGTGGTCGTCTCAATGCCGTCGCCGTCTTTGAGCAACGCGTCACGCTGGGCCGGCGCCAGATTGTCGAAGTGGTGCATCAACGCGCCGCTCGACTGGTACACCTTACGGCACTCCTCGTCGTCGACCTGAAAGGCTTGTCTTGTAGCGACAATGATCACCGTCGCTGTATCAAGAGTAGCGCGCGTGATGTTCTTGGCTTCCTCCAGAGCCATCACGCTGATTGGCCCCGCCTCCCGCAAAGCTTGATGATAGGGATGTTGCTGTTCGCCCAGGGCGCGCAATGTTTGATCGCGTATCGCCTTGCTGGGGACTAGCCACAAAATAACGCTATGTTCGCATCGCAGCAGATGCGTATTGATCAAGGGGACGCTCTTTGCCGCGAGCCAGGTCTTTCCTCCGCCAGTTGGAATACGAAGGCAAAAATACGGCATGTCTGCGGCAAATCCGGGCAGCATCTTGTATGGCTGGGCTTTGCCCCACAAGCGCTCGGTTGTATCTATGTAGGCGGTCGATGCCGATGGTAGTTGATGACAGGCCTTGAAATAGGTGCAGATACTGTCGAGCACCTGTTCTTGGTACTTCTTGGGGCTAAAGCTACTCATCTTATTATTGCTCCGGCGTGGGTCACATTGCTCAAACGTCGAGTGCGTAGGGGGTTTGCTTGAAAGTGATGTTTTCGCGTTGGGTGCGCGCGCCGAGCCGGTTGGCGGCCGCGTAGATCACCTTAGCGCCATTGAACTGTGGCAGTACTCCGAACACCGAGCCGTTAAGCACATTGCCGCCACCGACCGATTTGTCCTTGAGAATGCCGTTATAAAGCAGATAGATCGCGCGCCCCTCGTGCACGCCCAGCAGAGGGGAATCCGCTGAGCCGGTGTACCCGGTGCCGGTTTCGGCAAACCAGACGAATTCGGCTAACTGGGCGAAACTAACGTCGGGGCGGATCTGGCCGTCGGCGGCGAAAAGCGGTTCGCTGGATAGGCAACAGAATTGGAAACCGCCACCTAGACCGGGTACAGGTGTTTGTTTTTTCCCCGTAACAGGCGTATAGCCCGAGATAGCTTTCTTCACCCTCTCGCGGGTTTTCGTGCGTGCGACGTTTTCATTAAGTTCAACAAGGATAAAGCGCATTGGCACCTTCATTTGCTCATTGCGCTTCAGCACTGCATGTGCCGTGGTTCCTGAACCTCCGAAGCTGTCGAGTATGATGTCTCCTGGTCCCGCAACCATACCGATCAGATCGGCGATTACCTCGGAATCTTTTGGGAACTGGAATGCACCAGCTCCCAAAATTGACTCGACCTCGAGAGTCGCGGCACGTCCATCCGTGTAGAACACGCTCATCATCGGCTCTTCATCTATCTCGAAAAGATAGCTCTTACGGTTCGGAATGGTCGTGTGATCTTTTCCGAAATGAATGCGAGGCGGATCCTCAGCCAAGGCTGCGATGGTAGTCGCTTCCTCCCATCGCCAGCCTGTTGACGGCATTGCGCACGGTTGTTCCGTTCCTGGGTGCAGGATGGGGTAGCGTGGCCGGCTTTCGCGGCCGTCGTCTGGGCCATGGAAATTATCTGGAAAGTAGAGCCCACGTTTATCCGACCAGTTGTAATGTTTATGTGACTTACGAGGGTCGCCTTTTGGGAGAGATTTATACCAAGCCATCATTTCCTTGCGGATTTCGACATGGTCTTCGTTGTGTTTTTTGCGTAGGCTATCGTAAAATTCCAGCACCTCATCGATGCCAGGTTTTCGACGCCGCCACTTAGTCTTGCGTTCTTTCAAAAGCGCCTTATTGCGAGCGAAAACCACGATGTATTCATGGGTGACGGATACCAGTTTCGAGTCGCCTTTTTTGCCCTTTTCCCATACCATACTCGCCACCTCGTTCGAGGCACCGAAAATTTCACGCATCAATGCCTGGAGGTTTCCTACCTCGTTGTCATCGATAGACACGAAGATCGCCCCGTCTTCAGTTAAGAATTGCTTCAGCAGGACCAACCGGGGATACATCATGCACAGCCAGCGGTCATGCCGATCCAGCGTTTCCCCCTCCTTACGGACCACTTGGCCGAGCCAGCGCCGAATTTCGGGGCTGTTGACATTGTCGTTATATGCCCAGCCTTCGTTGCCTGTGTTGTACGGAGGGTCAATATAGATGCACTTGACCTTGCCCGCATAGCGCGGCAGTAGCGCTTTGAGTGCATCCAGATTGTCGCCCTGAACAATTAAATTACCGCTTTCGGGGGAACCAAAAGACAACTCCGGCACCGGTTGGAGTAGGCGAAACGGTACCTCTGCATGATGTTTGACGACGGCTTCTTTGCCGATCCAGTTAAGCGTTGGCATTCATATTCCTGTTCCTACTTTGTATGGTTTCTGTACATCGACGTCTACTGCTGCCTATGCTCCGCAGCCTATGTCTTACACGATAATGATTCGATCTCAGTGCCTTCTTCCGACACAGCGGAAATTGCACCCGGGCACGGCATTGTAGGCCGATCGGAACGGCTCTTCAATGAAAGCTAACAGCCTACAGTCGTACCTGGTCACTCCCTGAAGGCGGCGCCTGGCCCTGGAGGTCTGGTTTTCTGCGTCTTTAGGGGAAGCAGTGGAGCGACACCGGACACGGGCCGTGCAGCCGAGGTGGGTGTCCGCTTGTTTTTGAGGAATGCCTATGCGCCACTGGCGCGTACGGTCGCACCCAGGAGGTACGAGTCCTGACACGGCGAGGGCGCCTAGCTGATGCGTGCAATAGCACAAATGCGCGTGTGCGCTTCTTTGTTTGAGTGCTTAGAGAACAACACCTTGCTAGAAGCAACATTTTCCGGCTATGATCCCGAGACCTGTATTACACGTGAGACGCAAATGGCTTTCTCTATCCGATTACCGAAGGACATCGACGCGCGGCTTGAGCGCCTGGCGTCCGTGACCGGCCGCCCGAAAGCGTTTTACGTGAACCAGTCGCTGATCCTTGGGCGATCGCTGGAAGTGCTAGAGGCTATTTACCTGCAGGAGACGGAGCGCGAGAGCGCCCGAGCTGCAAATCTTGGACAAGAACTAGGAAAGGGACTCAATCTGGGTGTAAGTCAATTGAGCCTTGTATAAAAGACAAAACCCCCATGTTGACGCATGAGGGTTTTTTGTTACAACTGCGTTAGGGCTGTATAGAACGAGACCCCAAAAGCGACTTGGACGACGCTTGCTGGTTTCCATTCTAAACATTCCCCTATCGCCTTGCAAGCGGCGTTTGCACGCCAGGCCCCCGTTCGCCCCTACGTCCGGCCGGGTGTTGTGCAAGCGCACATGAGGAATGCATGGAATGCAACAGCTAAGGCTGGCCCTGCGCCTGCCGGCGGATCACTATGACCTGGTGACTCCGCACCAGGAACGCGAACTGATCGCGTACACGCCGAAACAGGCGAAGAACTGGCACGTCCTCAACCGCGAGGTCGCGCGGGATGTTTTGTCGCGCTGGGTCGACGAGCCCGACGTGTATGTGACGCCGAACGAGTTCTACAACTGGCGTCTCATCAAGAACGCCGCTGCCCTCAATGCCCAGTATGTCGACATCGACGCCCGCGGCGGCGAGGACGTGCACCGCAAGGTCGAGGTTGCGATGGCCGCGCTCGAGGCGGCCGGCATACCCGAACCCAACTGCATCGTCTACACCGGGCGCGGCGCCCACCTCTATTGGCTGATCGAACGCACGCCGGCATGGGCGTTGCCGCGCTGGCAGGCCTGCCAGCGTCGCCTGGTCAAGCTCTGCGACGGCGACAGGATGAGCGCGGACGCGACGCGCGTGCTGCGCGTGGTCGGTACGGTCAACAGCAAGGCGGACAACTTCCGCGTTACGGCCGAGCCGATCCACCCTGTTCGGTACAACTTCGACTGGCTGGCCGACCAAATCCTGGAGAAGACCCGCGCTGAAATCCGCGACCTGCGCGCGCACCGCGCCGCCCGCCAGCTGGACATCACCATCCCGACCACGCAAGGCAAACCATACGGCAGCATTTATGACCGTTGGATGCTGGTCTATCGCGACCTGCACGCCATCGTGGCGCACCGCTGGCCAGGCGTCGCGATCGAAGACGGGCACCGAGACACGGTGCTGTTCCACATGGCAAATGCTCTCTCCTGGTTCACCCTGTCCCAGGCGCTCGACAACGAGGTCGAGGCGGTGGCCAGACAGATTACCCCTACCCTCTCCGCCGACCAGGCGCGCAGCTATTGCAGCAGCGTCCTTCGGCGTGCTGTCGGCACTTCCGAGAAAGGCCGCGAACAACGCTACCACTACAAGCGGGAAACCCTGTACGAGCAACTGTCGCCGCTAATTCCAGATGACCTGTTGCCGAACCTGCGCGCAATCATCCCCAACGACCTGGCGGCCGATCGGAAGCGCGAACGCAATCGCAAGAGCGAGCAGAAGCGCCGAGCCGGTGCCGGCGCGGTGGCCCGGGACGAATACCTAGCGCGCGGCGACGAGCGATGCCGGCAGGCGCACGCCCTGCGCCGGCGCGGCCTGACGCTGCGCGAGATTGCCGAAGCCCTGACAGTGTCGATCGGCTCCGTCAGCGGATACTTGAAAAAGCCCCAACCGGACGACGAGTGTTCAAAGTCCCTGTGTCTTGTATAGTGGGCGGAGCCCGACCCGGCGCAGCCGTTATGCATTCTTTGAATATCTGGACCGGTTCCTCAACGGCTGTCGCATGTTCAAACTGCATGTGCCTTGTATGCAATTTTTGGCTCGATCCGGCAGTGGCGTTTTGATGCTGGTGTTGGCGTCGCGGTTTTTCAGTTTTTGTCTTTCCGGTTTTCCACGTAACGCAGCCGTGCCTGTTTTCCGAAGGAAAATCGGTGCGGAATTTTTGTGGCCGTGATGTTTTTGTTCGCCCCGCTGTCGCGGGTGCGCGCGGGTTTATTTTGCGGCCGTCGACTTCGGCGTTGGTGACACTTTCACCAGGTGGCCAGCTGCTGGCTGTCGCCATTCATGCGGGCGTCGCCCTGGCATCGACGGGCCGGCGGCGCCGGCCGACAGCGTGACCGCTGCCAGGCTGGATTCATGTTGGCATCCCTGCCAGTGGTCGCTTCGCCGAGCTCCTTTCGCCTGCCCTAGACGGTAGACCAGCCGCGGCGGGCCGCAAGGGTGCGGGCCTGCGGCCCCGTCATCCTCACCCGTTCGCACTCGCTGCGCTCGCTTGCGCTGCGGCCTCCGGTGCCGCCCTTGCCCCCCGCCTTTCCCGGCTGGCCTTCCTACGGGCAACCACGGCGAAAGGCACTCAGCGAAGCAAGGACACTGCGAAAGGGGGATACCAACATGAACCACCAACATCAACTTCAAGGTCAACAGCCGGCTCAGGCATCTAGCAAAGCAAGTGGCGAACCGCAGGAGGTAAAGCGCACCTCGAGGAAGGCGGCCGTTAAGTATTTGTCCGATGACGCCGACGCGATTATTGCCAAGGCGCTTTCGATCCTGCAGCAGCGTTTGCGCAGGCCTGGCCAAATGTTGTCGACTCCGGACGTGGTGAAAGATTTCTTGCGGTTGCGGTTGTCTGGTCTGGACCATGAGCAGTTCCACGTTCTTTTTCTCGATGTGAAAAACCGGCTGCTGGCCGTTGAAACGATGTTTACCGGCACCCTGACCCATACGAGTGTGTACCCGCGTGAAGTGGTCAAAGCGGCGCTGCGCCATAACGCATCCGGTCTCATGTTCGCGCACAATCACCCATCCGGCGCCTGCGAACCGAGCGAGGCTGATTTGCGGCTGACGACCACATTGGTGCAGGCGCTGGCCCTGGTCGACGTGCGTGTCCTCGATCATTTCGTGATTGCCGGCGTCGACGCCTATTCGTTCGCCGAACATGGAAAACTGTAGATTTTTAAGCAACGGTTATTGATGTGCGCAATTACGGCCGATAACCAAAATGCTATACTTTGGTTGTCGCGTGTAATTACCCCGGCCGCGCCTTTGGCGCGGTTCTCTAGTGGAGGCTGCCATGAGATTCCTTGATGACCTGGTCGTAATGTTTGCTACCTGCCTTATGCGTGGCGTGATGGCTGTCGGCACCGGTTTTGCATACGTGCAAATGTTTGTGCTGGCCGTGGTAGTGGCGATGATCGGGAGTGTCGGTCTAGCTGTTGCCGTCACTGTCGGCAAAGGCTTGCTGCTGGGGTAACATGGCCGACCGCATTTCGACCGCCGACCCGGTCAGGATTGCCCAGGCACGCGCCGGCATCGCACGGGCCGGCGAGCATGCGCAGCTGGCCGGGCGGGCGGTGAAGCTGGCCAGCGACGTGCGCACCGTGACGGAAAATCTGCGCTTGGCCAAGCTGCATATGGCGAACGCGATGCGGTAACTTTTTCGCCAATAGTAGTAATAATAGTAGTAATAGTAGTAGTAACACTATGATTATTACGTTACTCTTACATATAATTCTTTTTCTTTCCGGAGCACGATATGGCAATCAATCAAGACGTTTACCAGCGGATTTTTGAGGCTGCCGACAAACTGCGCGCAGAAAATCCGAACGACGACTACCCTACCGTCGAAGCGGTCCGTCAGGAATCGCGCGCCGGCATGAATGCCGTCGTCCAGGTCATGAAGGACTGGCGCCAAGCGCAGCGCAAACAGGTACAACCCATGCGCGAACAGCTGCCGGCACCGCTGCTGGAGCAGGTCCAGCTGATGGGGCACAGTTTCTGGGATTTTGCGCAGCAGCTTGCTAACGCTTCGCTCGACACTGCCAGGCAGGCATTTGAGGCGGAAAAGGCAGACCTGCTCATTATTTCGGCCCAGCAGAGCGACGCGTTTACACAGCAGGAGGCGAAACTTTCGGCGGCGACTGACCGTATTGCGGAGCTTGAACGGCAGGCTCAGGAAGCGGCCGTCGAGGCGCGCGCTCTCGCGCAGCGCCTTGAGGACGTACAGCGGGAACTGGTTGATTCCGATCAGCGCGCCCAGGTTGCGGAGCAGCGGGCCGAGGAAATCGAACAGCGCGCAAATGACCTGCGCGAAGAATTGAAGCATGCGCATGCAGAGGTCGACCAGGTGCGCGGTGAGCGCGACAAGGCCCTCGAGCGTGTCGAGGATGCCGGGCGCCAGGTCGAGCGGGTTGAGGCGCGGCTCGAGCAGCTGCGCGAAACCACGGCGGCACAATTGGCGAAATCGGAAGCGGATCGCGAGCGCGCACGCGCCGAGACTGCGAGCGCCCGTGAGGATGCTGCAGCGCTGCGCGCGCAGCTGGAGCAGCAGCGTGAACGTGCGGCACAGGAAGCCCGGGAGGCGGCCGACCGCCTGGCCAAGGCCGACGCCGAGCGCGATCGCGCCCGCGGCGAACTCGGAACCACGCGCGAGGAAGCTGCCGGTTTGCGTGGCCAGGTGCAGCGGTACGAAGACCAGAACGAACGTGCCGTGCAGGCGGCGCGGGACGCCGCCGACCGGCTGGCCAAGACAGAAGCAGAGCGGGACCAGGCCCGCGCCGACATCGCCGGCGCCCGGGAGGAAGCGGCCGGCCTGCGCGGCCAGCTGGAGGCGACCAAGGCGTTGCTGGCGACATTCAAGCCCGCCGGCAAACAACCCGGCAAATAACGATGCCGAATCCGCGGCGCCCGGCCTTCGGCCGGGCGGTGGCGTGCTGGAGGTAGATACTCCCCTGCCCTTTCGACGAGAACGATGCCGTCCTTGACCTGCCTCACTAGCTCGTCTTTCTTGTTATATGTTGTTATATATTTGTTGCAGGTCTTGTTATATCTCGTTATAATTTCAGTGTGGTCAATCTGGCCACGCCGACCTTTGGGAGCCCGTCATGCAGCAGAATGTGTTCACTGGGAATTTGGCCGGGGCGTCGGTTATGACCGGCAGCGGAGACCGCGCTGTCTGCCGTTTCACGCTGATCGCGAACGAATATGCCGGCAAAGACAAGGACCTCGGCACGGCGAAGGAGCGCGCGGTGTCGATCCAGTTCACGGCATTCAGGGCGAAGGCCGAAACAATCTGCAAGAACGCGATGAAGGGCGACCAGCTGATCGTTACCCACCGCATTGAAAACAACTCGTATGAGAAGGGTGGGGAAATGATCTACGGCTTCAATTTCATCGTTGAGGATTTTGTGTTTGGCGCCCCAGGAAAAGAAAAGCGTGAGCAGTTCTTGAGCCGGGCAGGTGCCTGATTCATGGCGCCTTCTGCTCCAAGAATCGACGAGGCCTTTTTCGATCGTGTCGCCTCGTCCTGCAGCTGGTCGGATCGTTCCTTGGGTGTCGCGAAAGCACTCATCGTCAGTGGAAAATCACCGACCGCCGCTGGCGCGGCGGCAGACCCACCGATGACTGCCCAGCATGCCAACGTTCTCCGGACCCGATTCCTCGCCAAGGTCGAAAAATTCCGCCAGGACGAGGAAAAGACGCGCTTGGAGCAGTTCATGCAGCGGGAGGCGCCGAAGGCATCAGGCGCTGCGCTGGACGCCCTAGGGCCGTTTTCTGACCAAGTGAAGACGCTGCATGACAAGGGCTACACCGCCGACCAAATCGTGTCGTTTTTGAAAGAGAACGGCGTTTCAACCTCGCCGACCACCGTTCGGAAATTTCTCAGGAGTAGGCCGTGAAAACCACCGTAAGTTCAAGTCAAAAGGGCGGTGTCGGCAAGACCTTTTTCGACGTGCAATTTTCCTACTATGTCTTCCTGCAGTGCTCGCGCCGGACGCTCGTGATCGACTTCGACCACCAGGGCAATACGTCGAAGGCGATCCAGAAAGGTGGACTTGCCTTGGTTTCGCGGGTGAAGGCTAGTGAACTGTTCACGTATAAAGACGGACAAATGCCGGCCCTCGAAAACGCGCCGTTTGTGCTCATATCCGCCGATCGGGAAGAATTGCTGGGTCTGGAAAAGCAGGCGTCACGGCACAACGAGTTTGCGACCAAGCTCAAGGCTTTCCTCGAGTCCGTCAACGACCAGTTCGAAGTGTGCATGATCGACACCAACCCGAACCCTGACATTCGGCAGCTTGCCGGCCTAGTCGTTGCCGATTTCGTGCTGGCGCCCCTGCAGCTGAATCAGGAAGCGATCGACGGCATCGGCCAGCTGCTCAACAACGAACGCCTCGGCCTGCGTCGCATCCAGGCGAAGATCAACCCGAAGCTGCAGCTGATCGGCATTCTTCCCAACCTGGTTGAGCCGACCCCGTTCCAGCGGGAGAACTTCAAGGCGTTGTCGACCCATTATGCAAAGCTCCTGATTCCACTGGATGGCGGAGGTTTCGCTGCTATCAAGAAGACCACGGCGGCGCCCGAGGCGCAGGCAGCCGGCCTGCCCATCTGGAAGTTGAACAAGACCAGCGCGCGCGAAGCATGGGCCCAGATGAAGCCGGTATTCGAAAAGATTTCCTCGATCATGGGAGTTAACTAAATGGCCATTGATTTTTCTGCGCTGGACGAACCGGCGCCGGGCGGCCGCCCGCTCATGCTCAAGGTCGCCGACATCGACGAGGACGAGGACCAGCCACGGAAGGAATTCGACCTCACGGAGATTCGGGCGAGCGTTCGTGCGAGGTTGGACGAAGGGAAGCCGCCTATCAAGCAGCCGATTTCCGTCAAGCCTAACCGTGCGAAACCGGGACGCTGGTTGCTGAACGACGGCGCCCGACGCTTCCGATCGTGCGTGGCCGAAGGCGTGGATGAAATTCCGGGCTGGGTGGACGAGGACCACGACGACTATGACCAGGTCCTGGTGAACAATCAGCATCACTTGCTGAAGTCGATGGAACTGGCCCTGTTCATCCAGAAAAAACTTGGTGAGGGTGACAGCAAGACCAAGATTGCTAGTCGACTCGGTTTTGACAAGGCCCTCATCACCCATCACCTGGCGTTAATCGACGCGCCGGACTGCGTGATCAATGCTTATCGCAGCGGGAAGACGAAGTCAGCGCGGACATTGTACGAGCTGCGGAATGCGTACGAGCGCTGGCCGGAACAGGTCGACGAGTGGGTCGCGTCCTCGAGCGAAATCACGCGCCCACAAATTGCTGCCTTACTGCGCCGCCTGGAATCGCCGCCGGCGCCGGAGGCGCAGGCCGACAACGTCCTCAACGTTCCATTCGTGGAGGTCGCAAGAGACAATCAGGAATCCGGCAACGTCAGGACGCTCACGCACCAGGACGGGGCCGAGCCGGCAGACGTGCAACCACCGGCAGGCGATCATACTGGCGGGCTTGGCGATACGGCCGCGAGCGGGACCCAGGACACGCCGAATGCTTCTGGATTTGGTCATGACCAACAGAATTCCAGCAGTGCTCAAGGACCGGCCGCCCCCGGCGAAAACGGCGATGCCGGTGCAAACGGCAAGGGCGCGAAGTTACAGGTTGTCAGGGCTGGTGCAAGCGCAAGCGCACCGCGGGCCCCAACTGTTTCTGATTCCGATCGTATGGCCAAGCCGCTGCTGCTAGTGGAGTTCGATGGACGCGCCGCTTCTGTTCTCCTGAACCGTAGACCAACTACGCCGGGCCTTATTCACATCCGTTTTGAGGACGGCAGCGGAGAGCAAGAGGTCGACGCCGGCTTGTGCAAGATTAACCAGTTGACCGAGGGTTAATCGCCGGTCATGCAGTGGAGGGGGACCGGATCACCCGGAGCCCGACACCAGCTGCTCCAAGTGGAGGGGCAGGGTCAAGGGCCAGCCCGGAGGCCGGACCCGACCGAAGGAAGGGACCGGGCGAGGACTGGGGCGGAGCCGAACCCTTGACGCTGAACCGCAACGCCACGCTCCGAGGAAAGGGGGGAGGGTTGGTGTTTAACCCTGCCCCCCTGACGACCGAGGGCGCTCGGCGGGGTTTGGGGCAGAGCCCCAAGGTCTGGCCTCGCATGCCGTTTAAGGTCGTCGTGCCTGGTGTTCGGCAGATGGGTCGGAATGTTGCTTGAGAACACGTTTTTCGACCGTCGAGTGCTACAGGCTTGGTCATGACCAAAAGTGCGGACTGGTGTTAGCATAATGCAGGATAGGCCGAAGGCCGTGTTTCTGTCATACGCTTGCGCTCGACAGGTTGTGTCGTTTCATGTTTCTTAAGGTTTTTCCATGGCAATTGGTGACGAAAGTCCAATTCTCAGTGTCCGACTTGGGGCGGACCTTAAGAGGCGGTGGCGAGCCTATTGCCAGTCCATCAAGAAAGAGCCGAGCACGGCGATCAAGGAAGGGATCGAGCACCAGCTTGCGAAGGTCGACGGCACGCCGGTAGCCAAGGTCTATCGCCAGGTGGAGGAAGCGCGAAGCGAGGAAAAGAAGAAACGCTTCGAAATCCTGCTGACACCTTCCGAGCGGGAAGCATTGATAGAGCGGGCAGCGCACGACGGGAGTTCTCCCAGGCGCTGGATTGTCGCCGCGGTGCGTGCGCGCCTGACCAAGGAGCCGCAGTTCGGAATGCGTGAGATCGATGCATTGGGCGAATCGAACTACCAGCTGCTCGCCATCGGCCGCAACCTGAACCAGATCGCGAAGCGGCTGAACGAAGGGGGGAAGGGCGGTCCTACGATCGACGCGATCGAGGAACTACGCAGCACAATCAGGGCGCACACTGACCAAGTGAACAGGGCAATGCGCGCGAGCCTTGAAAGGTGGGACGTGGAATGAACAAGCGCGTCATCGACGGTGTACTCAAGGATTGGGGTGATCGCCTTTTCTACCCGCGCGTGCGGGGAAAGAAGGGGAGGAACGTACTCGGCGGCAGTATGGCCGGATCGTCGGCGCCGGCGTCGAGCAAGCCTGCAGGGCCGGGGACGCGCGAGCGCCTGGTGCGCACACTGAACAAGACTCCCGAGGTGGTAGTCAAGATCACCGGAGGCGGCAAGAACATGCGCCAGATCGAGACCCACATGCGGTATATCTCGCGGGAGGGCGAGGTCGAAATCGAGGACGAGAACGGCGACAGGCACCGTGGCATCGACGAGGTTCTCGAGGTCCGTGACGGTTGGGCGAAGGGGAAGATCGGGATACGCCCCGAGGGCGTGACCCGTATGCCGGACGGGAACGTCCGCAAGGAAGCGTTCAACATTATGCTCTCCATGCCGGCAGGGACCGACAGGGAATCGGTTACGGACGCAGCGCGTGCTTTTGCGAAGGAAATGTTCGGCAACCACCAGTATGTTTTCGCCGCGCACGACGACGAAGCCCATTCGCACGTTCACCTGGCGGTGAAGGCGGTCGACCGTGACGGCGTGCGGCTGCGGCCGAGGAAAGGCGACTTGCAGCACTGGCGCGAAACGTTCGCGGAAAAGCTGGTCGAGCGGGGTATTGCTGCCAATGCGACGGCGAGGCGGACGCGCGGCATCGTGCTCAAGGCCGAGAAGCAGGCGGTCGTTCACATCGACAAGGACTACCAGGAAGGCGAACACCAGGCGCCGGCGCGAACGACGCGCGGTCAGCTCGCCGACGCCGAGTATGAGGTAGCAACCGGTGAAAAGCGGGTCAACCCAGCAGAGCAACACATCGAGGCGAATCGAAAGGAGACGGTGCATTCTCTTGGCGCGATCGCACGCGCGCTTGCGGCCGGCGATGTCGACGACAAGCAGCTGGCATTAAAGATTGTCGAGTTCGTACGGGCAATGCCTACGACGGCCACTAAGCACAACGCGTTAGTGCGTGCGATTCGCGCCCGGAAGAACCAAGAGGCCGAAGCGGAACGCAACAATGATCGCGAGCCTGGACACCACCCTGACATCACGCGCGCAAAAGAGCGTTGACGGCTACTTGATCAAACTTCGCTTTACCAGGTTATTCCTGATTAGGTTTCCGCGGCGCTTACTGGCTGGCGGTCTGTGTCTGCACGGTCCTCCTTCAAGTTCCTAAGTTCATTCCTGATAACTGCAATCGTGTCCTTATGTTGGAATTATTCACTAAGCAAAATCTCATTTGCTTGCATCTTGCTAGCAAAGTGGATAATATTGGTTCTCAACCAGCAAAGGACTATCATGCAAGAAGAAAAACCAACTGGCCGCGCTGTCGGCGGCAAGGCCCGTATGGCCAACCTTACTCCTGAAGAACGAAAGGAAATTGCGGCTAAAGCGGCCAAAGCGAAGGCAGAACTGGCCAAGCTGCCTAAGGCCACGCACTTCGGTACTCTTGCGTTTGCCGACGATCTGCAGTGCTTCGTTTTGAACGATGGTCGCCGTGTTATTTCTGGTCGTGGGATGACGGAAGCAATCGGTATGAAGGGCCGTGGGGCCGGTGTAGTGCGTATCGCCGACCATAAGCTTATTCGTGCATATGGCGACCCCAAGCTGATCGATGCAATTAGCAATCCAATTAAATTTGTTGGGAAAAATCCTAAGGGCGTTGGCGAGACAAGTGACGGGTTCGAGGCAGAGGTGCTGGGACAGGTGTGCGAGGCCATTCTGACGGCCCGCGACAATGGTCTGCTGACGACCGAACAGGATCATCGCTACGCTCAGCATGCCGATGCCTTAATGCGTGGTTTCGCTCGCGTCGGCTTGGTAGCCTTGATCGACGAAGCTACCGGCTATCAGAACGACCGTAACCGGGATGAACTGGCTAAGATCCTTGACGCCTTCGTCACCCGTGAGTTGCGCCCCTGGGTGTCCACCTTTCCACCTGAGTTCTACGAGCGACTTTACAAGTTGTATAACCTGCCGTGGCCACCCGAGAAGGCCAACGCACGGCCAGGATTCTTTGGCCACATCACGAACAACGTGATCTACGACCGTTTGGCGCCCTCTTTGTTGCCGGAACTTAAGGCCGCAGCTAGCAAGGCTGACAAGCGCGCCCGTTTGCACCAGTTTTTGACCGAGGAGATTGGCCACCCAGCTTTGCGCGCTCATCTCCATTCCATCGTTACCCTGCTGCGCATCGCCAAGACGCCTGAGCAGTTTTTCGAAATGGTCGATCAAGCATTCCCAAAGTTTGGCACTACTGGGCAACTAGATTTCGCGGGAAGTCTTTGACGTAAGCGGGCGGAAAACAGTAGAACGCAAAACCAGCTAAAGCAATTTTAGTGCTCGGTTTTTCGTTTTTCTGTTCTGATCTTGCCCGGGCGTTAGGGTGAAAAAAAACGCCTTGGCAACAAGGCGTTCTATCGGTCGGGTTATCGTCAGCGCGACCGGGTGCGTTCCGCGTTCCGCTCGACGACAGGCCCGGCACGCTCCCGGGTACGGGACGGGGCAGACTTGTCGTATACCTCCACGGCCGGTACCTTTCCGGCCTGGTCTCTTTCGGCCAGTCGCGCGCCTATGGCCGCCTTGAGGGCGTCGCGCTGGCCCGGGTGCTGCACGTTTGCGTCAATCAAGGCCGTGGCCACCGCCTCAGCCACTTTGTGACGGTCGGACTTCTGCACTTCCCAGGAGTTGCGGTTCGTAGCGATTTCCTGGACGCCAATCACGCGGCCCTCACCATCCCGCTTTGGCGCCTGCACCGTCACAGGCTGCTTGCCCTTGAATTCCAGAGTCACTTCATCGCCCGTTTTCGCCTTGCCGGCATCGAGGGCGCGTGCGAGGTCGACGCCCCATACCGTGCGCTCGCCCTTTTCAGTGGCGAGCTTCACGTAGTAGCTCAGTTCTTCTTTCGGGTCGTGGTTGTAGTGCGCCGCGCCATGCTCCAACAACCGGCCGGAAAAGGCCTGTAAAGGGCTTGCAGCGGCCTTTTCGCGCGCTTCCTGTGCATCGCCCTTCCCTACTTCCCGGTCGCCCTCCTGGTGCGCTTGCGTGCGTCTTGTGCCGGCGTCCGTGCGTGCAGCTTCGCGTTCACGTTGCGGTTCGTGCTCGACCGTGTTGCGCATCGCGCGATCGCGCCGGGCTTCCATCTGTTCCTTGTCCTGCTCGGTCGGTTTGTATCCGCGCACCTCGAGGCCGCGCAAGCTGGCCTCCATCCACACCTCGCGCACGAACTCGGGGTGGCCGGACACCTTGATCGTCTTCCAGCCCTTGGCTTCGGCCATTGTTGCCATCGCCTTGGCAACCCGATCATCGTTCGATCCCGACACCATGCGGTCGCCCTGGTCCTTGAATGCAACCTTCGCCGGTTGGTCCTTGAAGTGGAAACGGGGACCGGAGACGCGGAATTGGTTGTGGACCTGCTCCATCAGCTCAATCTGGCGATTTTTCTCGCGCTCGGTGAGCAGCTGGTCGTGGCGATCGCCTGGCGCGCCGGTCTTTTCGGCCAGGTCATTTGCCGCATCCTGGTCACGCGCTTTCTCGCCAAGGTTCTCCACACCGATACGTTTCGATTCGGCGCGCTGGCCGAGGTCATCGCGTTCGCGCTGCGTGCGCTCCAGCTGCTCGCGTGCGATGCGAAATTGCGCTGCACGGGCGGCAACTTCCTTGCCGTCCATGGCCTCCAGTTCCTTGTCAAAAACCGGCTCGACGACGTTTTTCTCTGGACCGTCGTACTGGACCAGTGGCTCCTTGGGCGACCGCCCGGTTGCTGCCTGCCGGCCTTCGACTTCCTGAATAAATGCCTGCGTGCGTTCTTTCATCAGCCGGGTCAGTTCGCCCGATGCTGACAACTCGTCTTCGACACGGTGATAGGTCTCGAGGATCGTTTTGTCGCGGGCGACCGGCTGGCGGTCCTCCGGGTCGTATTCCAGAGCGACCTTGTCGCCACGAACGAGCAACGGGATGTCAGCTGGGTCGGCGCGCACAAACGCGCGCATCGCCGCGTCGAGCGATTCGTGCTTTTCGTCGTGCTTTCCCTTGTCCTGGTAGGTTCGCACCAGGTAGCCGTCCTCCCGATCGGCGGCGTCGGCGCCTCCCTCGCGCGCGGCCTCCGCTGCAGCACGTGCCTTGACGGCGCCCTTCGGGCTCAGTCCCTGTTCATTGGCAAGGCTTTCGCCCTTCAATGAGCCCTTGGGTTCCGCATGTTCGATGATCGACTTTGCGTTGCGACTCCCTACGGCTTCGACCAGTTGCTGATGATCGAGCTCGTGCTGGAATCCCACACGCTTTCCTGCCATGTAGAACGATACCGAATGGACCTGCTGGCCGTCCTTTTCCGCACGGCGGAAGCCGATCGAGGTGACGACCTTGTCGTCGTATTGCATCACCGCGTAAGCCGGGCTACGCGAGGGCTGCTGCTCCTGTGCAGGCGTTGCGGCGTCATCCTTGGAAACATCCGTCTTGTCAGCCATGATTGCCCCCTTACCGTTCGATGCCGGCGACTTCGGCCTGCTTGGTCGGTGCCGGCGTGCCGCGGCCAGGCTGCGCACGGTCCGGCTGCTGGAAGACCTGCTGCGTCACGTTGCCCAAGTGCTTGAGGAATGCTTCACGCTGGTTGGTGTTCTTGATGTTCGCCTTTGCGTATT
>Ga0213838_1000509_pt1 | contig 27781 bp, 21 predicted proteins | sample SWPATP13_FD_160577 | JGI IMG/M metagenome (GOLD analysis project Ga0213838, IMG submission 160577) | Coastal seawater microbial communities from Marineland, Florida, United States - SWPA TP1 #3 | ecosystem: Environmental > Aquatic > Marine > Coastal | place: USA: Florida | collected 2016-08-06 | reverse complement strand
CCTTATCTGGTAAACAACCTGGCTGAGTTACAGCATCTGGTTGGCTCAGAGCTGTTTCAACAATGGAACGAAAACCTGCAGCAAAACGCGGGATTACGTGTGTTGGCATTTAACTGGTGGCAGGGCGCAAGGCACCTGCTAACCCAGCAGGCGATAGATCAGCCTGAGGATTTACACGGATTAAGGCTACGCACTATCAGCGCGCCGGTTTGGATAGCTACCATCGATGCTATGGGGGCTACACCCACGCCATTGAGTTGGTCTGAAGTATACAGTGCGCTACAGCAGCGCGTTATCGACGCCGGTGAGGCACAACTCGCTGCGGTGTGGGGGGCAAGGCTCTATGAGGTAATAAGCCATGTAACTAAAACCGGCCATATTCAGTTGATCTCCGGCCTGGTGACCAGCGATGACTGGTTTAACCGGCTCACGGCCGCCGAACAGGATGTTATTATCCATGCCGCGATTGCGGCAGGTAAGTATGCAACTGCGCAGGTACTCACGGCTGAAAGTAACATTGAGGCAAAGCTATCCGCCGCCGGCGTTTCGATATCTACCCCGCCGGTTGAGCCATTTATGCAGGCTTCGGAGTCAGTGTATCAGGCCCTTGGATACAGCGAGCTGCGCCAGCAGGTTCGCGCATTGCTGGATGAGGGGAACGACCAGTGAACCACCTCGATAAGATAGAGCGCGTGGTGTGCATTGGTTTGTTATCTGCCATTGTGTTGCTGGTCTTTGCAGCGGCAGTGATGCGCACTGTGGGGCTACCAATTATCTGGTCGGTAGATATTGCCCAGCTACTGTTTGCCTGGCTGTGTATGCTCGGCGCCAATCAAACCTTAAAACATGCACAACATGCCACGGTGGATATTGCTACTCAATACTTGCCTGCACGCTGGCAGCAAAGGCTTTCGGGCCTGGCGTCACTCATTATGATAGGCGTGCTTGCCGTTATTGTTGTTTACGGATTTGCGCTGTTTAACCTGAACCCTCAGCGAACGCTGGGTAGCACGCCTATACCTTACCGCTACGTAGCCCTTGCTCTCCCAGTAGGCAGCGGATTGATGCTGCTAACCCTGCTTGAGCAAAGCTACCTTAAGTGGTTTTCGGTCAAAGAGTGGGGGGCGCAATGATGATGCTGCTGGTTTTCTTAGCCTTGCTATTAGCCGGGGTGCCTCTGGCGTTTAGCCTGATGGCCAGCGGCCTGCTGTTTTTTGTAATGCATGACTCCTTACCGGTGTTGGTGGCAGTGCAACGAATGGTCTCGAGCAGTCAGAGCTTTCCGTTGCTGGCGGTGCCGTTTTTTATCCTGGCGGGGCACATTATGAATGCTTCGGGTATCACCACGCGGCTGATTAGCTTTGCTAATTTACTGGTGTGTTGGATCAGTGGTGGTCTGGCTCATGTCACTATTGTGCTCAGTGCTTTGATGGGCGGCGTGTCCGGGTCAGCGATTGCTGATGCCGCCATGCAGGCCCGCATTCTTGGTCAGCCCATGGAAGACTCAGGCTTACCACGAGGCTTTAGTGCCGCCATTATCACCGTGAGTGCTTTGATTACGGCCTGTATTCCACCCAGTATAGGCCTCATTTTGTATGGCTATATGGGTAATGTGTCGATTGGTAAATTGTTTATTGCCGGACTATTGCCCGGTGCATTGCTGACTTTCGCACTGATGCTCTGCGTGCGTTGGGTGGCAAGCTCACAGAAGCTTGGTAACAACGAAAAACAAACGCCGCCGTCATTCCGGGAGGTTGTGATCGCGGCTGGCCGGTGCAAGTGGGCGTTGTTATTCCCGGTACTGCTGATCGTTACCATTCGCTGGGGGATCTTTACGCCATCAGAAGCCGGTGCCTTTGCTGTAGTGTACGCCGTTTTAGTGGGGCTGTTTGCCTATCAGGAGCTTACCTTTTCACAACTTTACAGCGCCTTAAACGAAAGCGTGCGGGATATCGGCATGATCATGTTGATTGTGCTGGCTGCCGGAACCGTAGGTTATGTGATTGCTTTTCAGCAACTACCGGTAGAACTGGCTCAAAGCGTGTCTGCAGTAACCCAGTCACCGCTGCTGGTGCTGATGATATGCCTGGCGCTGCTGCTGGTTATCGGTACGCTAATGGAGGGCACCATTACTGTATTGTTACTCACTCCTATTCTGGTGCCCGTTATCCAAAGCGTGGGGATCGACCCGGTTCACTTTGGCATTTTACTCGTGCTGGTAGTGACCTTTGGTGGTACTACACCGCCGGTTGGTATTGCCATGTACACCGTGTGCAACATCATGGATTGCCCGATTACCCAGTTTATTCGTTATGTCTGGCCATTTTATCTCACCGTGCTGGTGGTGTTGCTGCTGTTGGCACTGCTACCCGAGCTGGTGCTGTTTTTACCCGACTATGTTTATGCCACGCCTTAACCGGCCTGAAGATGAGACTATATTATGAAAATTACTGATGCGTATGTGATTGTATGTTCGCCCGGTCGTAACTTCGTTACCCTTAAAATAGTCACCGACGAAGGGGTGTACGGTATTGGTGATGCAACACTTAATGGCCGCGAGAAAACGGTAGTCAGTTACCTTGAAGATTATCTTCTCCCGGCATTAATCGGTAAGGATCCAGCCCGGATAGAAGATATCTGGCAATATATTTATCGCGGTGCTTATTGGCGTCGCGGCCCCGTTGGCATGACAGCCCTGGCCGCTGTTGATATGGCTCTTTGGGATATTAAGGGGAAAGTGGCTGGCCTGCCGCTATACCAGTTACTCGGTGGCCGTAGCCGCGATCGCATCATGACCTATACCCATGCCAACGGCAGTGATTTAGCCTCTACGCTCGAGGCGGTGGGAGAAGCTATCGAACAGGGGTATAAGGCTGTGCGCGTGCAGTCAGGCATACCGGGTATGGCCAGCACTTACGGCGTTGCCAAAGACGGCAAAAAATATGAGCCGGCGGATTCGGCGCTGCCTTCCGAGGCGGTGTGGTCTACCGAGAAGTATCTCAATTTTGTGCCTCATCTGTTCAGTGAGGTGCGTCGTCAGTATGGCGAAGAAGTACACCTGCTACATGATGTGCATCACCGCTTAACGCCCATTGAGGCGGCGCGGCTGGGTAAGGAGCTGGAACCCTATCATCTGTTCTGGATGGAAGATGCCGTGCCAGCTGAAAATCAGCAGGGCTTTGAGCTTATCCGTCAACACACCACAACGCCACTGGCCGTGGGTGAAGTCTTTAACTCTATTCATGACTGTAAGGAGCTTATCCTTAATCAGTCGATTGACTATATTCGCTCTACGCTGGTTCATGCCGGCGGTATTACGCAAATGCGTCGGATTGCTGATTTAGCAGCTCTCTACCACATTCGTACCGGGTTTCACGGTGCGACCGACCTTTCTCCGGTATGCATAGGGGCCGCGCTTCATTTTGATTACTGGGTGCCTAACTTTGGTATTCAGGAGCATATGCCGCACAGCGAACTGATGGAATCGGTGTTTACATTTGACTACCAGTTTGACCGCGGTTTCTTCACTCCGGGTGAAGCCCCCGGCCATGGCGTGGATATCGATGAGAAGCTGGCAGCAAAATATCCCTACCAGCGCGCGGCGTTACCAGTAAACCGTCTCGAAGATGGCACGCTGTGGCATTGGTGATCGTTTTTTCTTATTTAAACTGACTCAGGACAAGTCATTTGTAAGGTTAATAAAAGGTTAATTTTATTTTCGGGCGAAAGGTTATCAGGGCTATTGTTGCTCTGAGGTTTGGTGTTGCCTATGTATTTATTTTATATAGCTTTTATTTGTTAACTTTATTTAAGCAAAAGCAATGGGCTTACCAATAAACGTAAATTAAATGTTAATATAATAAGTTAATAATACCCTCCGTAATGAGCTGTACAAAGGAAATTCTGACATTCGATTGCGAACTCGATTGTAAATTCACAGTTGCCTCATTAAAGGCTGAGAATCACTGAAACCGGAGGGCTGCTACACATGCCTAAATCAAAAAGCAGAAATTTTAATTCACAAAGTGAGCAAAACGGCTTGATGCCAGGGGAGTCATTCCCGCGGTTTAAAAGGTCGGTACTTGCCGCGGCTATAATGTCTTGTACCACAGCGGTAATGGCGCAGGAGGCAGTTGATGAAAACAAAGAGAGCGAGGACGAAAGCGCAGTAGAGGTGATCTCGGTTACGGGTCAGCGTCAGTCTCTGGAAAGCGCTATCGACTTAAAGAAGAATGCCGATACCATTGGTGATTCCATTGTCCTTGATGAAGCAGGCAAAGTCCCCAGCACCTCATTGTTAGAAATTCTGGAACGTTCACCGGGTGTCACCATGAACCGGGTCAGAGCGGGCAGCGAAGGATCGCCGGATGGTTTCGCATTCGAAGGTTCAGGTATTCAGGTACGGGGTTTAAATAAGTCTAAAACACTGATCAACGGGCGCGAAGTATTTTCCGCTAACGGTGGTTCAGGGCTGAGCTGGGCAGATGTAGGCCCTGAGTTATTAAAAGCGGTTACCGTATATAAAGCCAGCCGCGCCGATCTGATTGAAGGCGGTGTGGCCGGTACGGTCAACCTGCAAACCCGTATGCCTTTTGACTTTGAAGGCTTTAAAGCTAACGGCTCGGTAACGGCCGACTACGGTGACTTTTCTGAAGAGTTAACTCCGGCCTATTCCGGTTTGATCTCCGACCGATGGGAAACCGATTACGGTGAGTTTGGTGCGCTATTTAATATGGGTTACTCCAAAATAGCATCCCATGACAGTAACATTATTATGCCGCCATATTTAGCAACCCAGTACAATGGCGAACGTGTTTATGCGCCTGCCGGTGTCCGATTTACCCAGGACCAGTTTGAGCGTGAACGTACCGGTTATTATGCGGCGCTGCAGTGGAAACCTACAGAAAGGCTTGAGTTATTCCATACTACCTTTATTTCGGAGCGTGAAAGTAACCGCGACAGTCAGATTATGACCATCGAGCCAGGCGCTCCGGTGGGCGTGCTGGATGGTGCCCGGTTTGATGACGACGTATTTATTAGTGGCGCCATTTCGAGCACTAACCTGACGTCTGGTTTGCCCGTGGCAATGAACTCAAGTTTTACGCCTGGTTTCAGTAAAACTGCTGACCACAGCTTTGGCTTTGAATACCAATCTGATTACTGGGACTTAAGTGGTAGCTATCAGTATGTTAAAGCGGAATCTCGGTCAGGCAAATACAGTCTGGGTGGGGCGGTATTAAGCAATATCATTGAAACCAACCTTGACCTGTCAGGTGATATCCCAGCTGTCTCGTACGGTAACCCGCTGTCTACTGATCCGGCCGATACTGGTATGTCGCGGATCAACTGGCTGGATATGGAAAATGAGGGCGATGCTCATGCATTCCAGCTGGATGCAAACTTCTATCTCGAGCATGACTTCTTCCGTAAAGTCGCTGTGGGTGGCCGGGTAGCCGATCGTGAAGAGTCAGACAGCTTTGTAGGTACCTGGTGGTCGGCAACCGGGCGTAACTGGAATGGTGTACCCAGAGCCTTTGTTGATACGGCACCGGAAGGCGATTTCTACTTAGAAGAATTCTCCGACTTCTTTAAAGGTGATGTACAGGCGCCAGGCGCAGTATGGGTAGGTACCGATCAAATCAATTCTGCCGATCAGTTTGTGCGCGTTTACAACACTTATACCGCTTGTGGACCAGACCTGTATTACCAGTGTAGCGATCCGGAAGCGAGTAACTATATCTACGGTAACCCACCAAACCGTAACTTTGATCAGCGTCCGTCGTTCTACGATACCAAGCATAAAACCCAGTCGTTATATGCCATGGTCGGGTTCGAGAATTATGGCGATTCGTTCTGGTCTAACTTTACCGGTAACTTTGGTGTGCGTTGGGTGAACTATGACATAGAAAGTATGGGCAACTTTGCTTTTAATGGCGGTGCACGCTACTACGCAAGTGTTGCTGATGCTCAGGCCTCGGTAGAAGCTATGGGCGGTCTGTCTAATATTCTTGCCTGGCAGGAAGCTAACGAAGGGGTACAACCTCCGTTTACCCGCGAGAGTGTAGGGTTTGAAAACGAACGTGTAGGTGAGCTGTCGAAAGACTACTTCCTGCCGTCTTTCAATATTAAGTTTGAACCGGTTGAAAACTGGATTGTGCGCTACGCGTTCACCAAAACCTTAACGCCGCCGCGTTATCCGGACATCCGGGCTCAGGGTATTGCTTCAGTACAAACTACGGAGAATGTAATTAACCAGGAGCTGGATGCACTGTATCCGGATGATGATGTGTCAATCCCGGCTATTTTCTCTGGCTATACCAATACCTCAGGTAATCCGTTCCTGGAGCCGGAAATAGCACTCAACCACGATATATCGGTGGAGTGGTATCCGCGCAAAGGTTCTTCGGTACATTTATCGCTGTTCCATAAAACCATTGAAAACTATATTACATTTAATAATTTCTCGGGCCCGGGCGCTGAGTATTTTAATGAAGACAGCTATCCGCAGTCGGCATTTACCGATGGCAGTGGAAGTTCTTTCCTGGATGGGCCAGTACAGAGTCGTACCAACTTTAACGCTGAGGAAGATACTATTATCAGCGGTTTCGAGTTGGGCGGCAGAACCTACTTTGATGACCTGCCGGGATGGTTAAGTGGCTTTGGTGTAGATGCAAACGTTACGTACATTGGTAACGATTCACCGGATGCCTTCGCGCTGGATATCAATGGCGATGAGCTCAGTGTGCCGGTAATTGGTTTATCCGAGTGGTCTTACTCAGCCACCCTGCTTTACGATAAGGGCGATCTGAGTGCGCGCCTGGCCTATAACTGGCGTGATCGTTACCTGACCACCACCAATGATTCAGGGACAACGGTTGTTTATACCGACCCGTTTACCGGCGCTGACATTCAAACCGGTTTACCGGTCTATGCGGCGGCCATCGGTCGACTGGATGCCAGTGTGTCATATCGGGTGACTGACGCTATCAATGTGAAGTTGAACATACAAAACCTGACGGATGCAGAGCAACGCACCGAAATGGAGATCCTTGATGGACGTTTTGTCGACCGGGCTGTGTTTATCACAGACCGCCGCATCAGTCTGCACGTTGGATTTGACTTCTAAGCAGGGTGTTGAGATGGTTCAAATCAAGTTGTAAATAAAAGGTAAATATAAGATGAGCAAGAGTGTATTGATCGTTGGTGGTGGCACTGCAGGCTGGATAACCGCAGCGTATATGGCGCGGATGCTGGCTGCAGATACCCCCGGCGGCGTATCAATCACTCTGGTCGAATCTGAAGAAATTGGTATCCTCGGCGTAGGCGAGGGTACCTTTCCTATTATCCGCAAAACCATGGGCCGTATAGGCCTGGATGAAAGCGATCTGATTAAACACGCGGATGCCACGTTCAAACAGGGCATTCGTTTTAATAACTGGAAGAAAAATCCCGCTGACGACCCGGCTGATAGCTATTTTCACCCCTTCCAGGTAGCGTCTCAGCATACTGATATGGACTTGTTGCCCTACTGGTTGTTAGGTGTTGCCGGGGATGTGCCCTGGTCTGAATGCTGCACAGTACAAGAACGGGCGGTAGAGGCCAAACTTGCTCCTAAGCTCATATCGCACCCTAACTATGAGGCGCCTCTTAATTACGCCTACCATTTTGATGCGACCAAGCTGGCAGCGTTAGTACGCCGTCGGGCGATGGAAATGGGGGTAAAACGGCTCATTGATACCATTGACGATGTGAAGCTCGATGACGAAGGCGCCATTGCTGCGGTTACCGCCAGGCAGCATGGTGATCTCACCGCCGATCTGTTTATCGACTGCACCGGTTTTAGAGCCAGACTCATCGGTGAAACCCTGGGCTCTGAGTTTACTTCCTATAAAAATGAGTTGTTCTGCGATCGGGCCGTTGCTTTGCAGGTGCCTTATGAGCAAGCCGGCGGTCCCATTCCATCCTGTACGTATACCACAGCCAAAGATTACGGCTGGATTTGGGATATTGGGTTGCATGAAAGGCGCGGACTGGGATATGTGTATTCGTCAAAGTACTGCGATGAAGAAACCGCGGTGGCTACCCTTAAGGCGCATATCGGGCCGGCGGCCGATAACCTGCAACACCGCTTGCTTAAGTTTGAGCCGGGTTATCGTAAAACTCAGTGGCACAAGAACTGTGTTGGAATTGGCTTATCGGTGGGCTTTATTGAGCCACTTGAAGCTACGGGAATAAGTTTTGCCGAAGTGGCCGCGTTGATGCTGTGTAATCTATTTCCGTGGTCCGGCGATTATGAGCGTTCTGCCACCCAGTTTAACAACGCCATGAGCAAACGCTTCGAACACGTAAAAGACTTCATCAAGCTCCACTACTATCTTACAGAGCGTGACGATACGGCATTCTGGCGGGACAATCAGGACCCGGCCACGGCTTCTGAATACCTTAAAGGAAAGCTGGAACAGTGGCGTCACCGGCCGCCTTCGTTTTTAGATATTGATGCCAGCCACGATATTTTTGATGAAAACAGCTGGCAATATATTCTGTATGGCATGGGCTTTAAAACCGACATCGCGGCCCGTGAGGGCGCGTTGCGCTTCTTTGATGATGCACGTAACGAGTTTGCCAGCATTCGCCAGCAAAGCGAGAATGCCAAACGGGCAGTGCCTACCCATCGTGATTTGGTTAGTGAGGTGTGCCAGAGTGGCTTTAAACCACAGGCGCGGAGGGCCCGTCGATGAGCCACTCAGTTAACCCCGTTAATACACCTGAAGTAAAACGTGTGGTGATAGTAGGAGGAGGCACCTCAGGCTGGATGTGTGCAGCGGCGATTGCTCGCATTGCACCGCCAAATACCCGGATCACGCTGTTGGAATCTGAGGATATCGGCGTGATAGGCGTGGGCGAAGCCACAATTCCAACGTTGATGGAATTTAATGATTTTCTGGGTATTAAAGAGCACGATTTACTCCGCGAGTGCCAGGGCACTTACAAACTGGGCATCGACTTTGTCGATTGGTATCAAAAGGGGCAAAGCTACTTTCATCCCTTTGGATTTTACGGCCGCGATACGCCGGAGTTCGCTTTTCATCAATTGTGGCTCCGCTTAAATACAATGGCTGCAAAGGGCGAAGTCCCTGCCGATGCACCGGGTACTATCAGCGATTATAATCTGTGCACCGTAGCGGCCAGGCAAGGGCGTTTTGCTCCGCCTCAGGGGGGCGCTGATACTATATTATCGACCATGCGTTACGCCTATCATTTCGACTCCGCGCGGTATGGACAAATGCTCCGGCGGTATGCCGAGCAACGCAATGTAGAACGTATTGAAGGCATAGTGAACAGTGTTGAACAGGATCACAATACGGGCCTGCTACAATCAGTAACGCTAAACAGCGGGCAGGTTCTGCAAGGCGACCTGTTTGTTGATTGCAGCGGCTTTAAGGCGCTGCTGATTGATGGTGCGATGCACAGTGAATTTGTCGACTGGCATCACTATTTGCCCTGCGACCGGGCCATTGCTGTACAAACTCAATTAGCCGGAGCGCCCGACCCGTTTACCCGTTCCACAGCCGACGATGCCGGTTGGCGTTGGCGCATACCACTGCAAACCCGCTTAGGCAATGGCCATGTGTATAGCAGTGACTTTATGGAGCAGGATGAGGCACTGCAAAAGTTACTTGCTGGTGTTGAGGGAGAACCGGTTACGCAACCGCTGCCGCTTAAGTTTCGTACCGGGCATCGCAAAGCATTCTGGGAGAAGAATTGCGTGGCTATTGGTCTGGCTGGCGGATTTATTGAGCCGCTGGAATCCACCAGTATCCATCTTACTCAAATGGGGATCCAGCGATTAGTAAATTTGTGGCCGGGGCGCGGCTGTAACCGCTCAGAAATAGCGCAGTACAACGCATTAATGACCGCCGACTATGAGCGCCTGCGCGACTTTATCGTGCTTCATTATAACGCTACCGAGCGCGAGGATACTGAGTTCTGGCGCTACGTAAAGCACATGGAGATTCCTGATACGCTCGCGGCCAAACTGGAAATATTTCGCAGCAGTGGCAGAGTGATCCCGTCCCCCGAAGACCTGTTTACGCCGCATAGCTGGCTGGCTGTTATGCTGGGGCAGGGGATTTACCCACAAAACTACGATGTGCTGGTGGATCGGGTGCCTGCTCAGGCGTTACTGAAAAACATGCAAATGCTACGTATGTCAGTTGCGAAAACGGCCGCGTCTATGCCTACTCACGAGGAATTTATCCGCCGTTACTGTGAGGCAAAGCAAGCAGTTGCCTGAACCAGCTCAGGCATAAGTCTAACGGCACGTCCTCATTTCCCTGCTTAGAGAAAGGTAACCTTAACAATGGATGTATTCACCTCGGCATAACCGAGATAGAGTATATCGTCGCCGTAAGAACCCACCTTTTTATTGAGCACTCTGTTGCGGGTACTGGCAATGGCTTGCTGACTGATGGCATCAATGATGTAAGACTTATCACCTTTACTGTACCAATGGACAATTTGGCCATTATGTTCAAACAAGAGCCTGTTCATGGTGGGGGAGGCTATGACCTCTCGCTGTTCATTAACGATCTTGCCGCTGAGATTATCAACATACATGCATCCCTGGTCTGAAGAAAATACCCGCTCTCCCTGAGCCGCAATTTTCCTTAATGAATTACCATCACCGCTAAAACTATAGACTCCGTCATCAGCTTCAGCGAGGAAGCATTCACCATTGGTGGCCAGTTCCATTACCTTTAACGTGTCGATAAGTTCAGGCTTAGTTTTGTTCAGGCGGTAAAGACCTGACGCCCCGGCGAGATAGATTTCGTCATTAAAATATGCGACATGTCGAAAGTTAAGCGTGGTGGGCAGATAAACCGAGTTAAATAACTTATTTTCCTGCAGCTGTTCAATGACGTAGCCAGTATTAGTGGTACCTAAAATAGTCAGTACGTTATTGGTGTATTCGAAATCATCAATACTGTTTTCGAGACTGTAGGTAAAATCGCCTGAAGTGCTGTAGATGACCCGCTTCGAGGTATTGCCAACAGAAATATACAGGTCGTCCTGCAGGAACAGGGGATCGTCAATTTTGTTGGTTTGCGGTGCCATCAGAAGGGTTGGAGAAATTTCGCTATCGATATCGTTGTTGTTGAGGGGGACGGTTAATAACTCATTATGGTTGCCGACAAATACCAGATTATCGTCTGACACCGCAACGGAATAAGGCTTGCCCCGGAACTCGTATAGCGTGTGTTGCTGTTCACGGCCCAGATACATCAGTACCATTTGATCAAGATGGTTTATCCGCAGAGAGAACAGGCCTTCGCCATGAGCCTTTATAAAGCTGTCTATAAACTTCTTATTGTTTGCCGGGCTGACATTAAAAGCGGTAGCCTTTTCCAGGTGCTGCGTGCGTAGATCGTAAATATAAGGCTCTATAGGGGCATTAGGTTCTACATTAAAGGTCACGTAAAAACGGTGTTCATCGATCCAATCGAAGGAGGGGAAAGCGTTCTGACGATTACATGCAAGCTGATCTATCAGCTGATGAACTGGTCTGGCGTAGATTTTTATAATGCAGTGAGCGTCCTCAATAACATGCATGATGGTTTTGCCGCTGCTATGGATCTCAATACCTCTGAATGCGCCGGGAAAATCAGCTTCCATCAAAATTGAATTCTGGCGATTTTTCGTTTGATAGAGTGTGGAGCTGCTTTTGTCCCTGGTTGTAACAAAGAATGTGTCCTCAAACAGCGCGTAATCCAAAATATAGTCTTTAGATTCAAAAACGGTTTGTACCGACGGTTTTGGCAGTGAATTGCCGCCAGGTCTGTTTAGTATGAATAAAAGGATGGTTAAACAGCAGAGCGTTAAAACAGTGCCAGAGGCAATCCACGTTAGTCGTTTCCGGCTGTGTTTCAGCGGTTGTTTCGAAGTTTCATAAGCCTCCTGTTGCTCGAAAAGCAATTGGTAGCCTTTACCTCTGATATTTTTAAAGGCGTCCTTATCGTCAAATTTAATTCTCAACCCGCTGATTAGTTTGCGTAACGAATTTTGTGTAACGACTCGTTCCCCCCATACGGCAGACTCCATAGAATAGGTATCCACAAAGCCATCGGGGGCGGCAAAAAATAACTGTAAAGCGGTTTTTTCCTGAAAAGTAATGTCGACGATTTGGCCGTCTTTTACTGCCGAATCCAGGTTTTCCGACAATAAATAACCATTAATTTTATATCTCACGTTAATGCTTTTTAATTCTTATTAGAAGCCGTACTCACAACACGAAACAGGAGCAATATTGCTGTCGTTTTAGTAAGTCATCAGACTGCTTGATTAATTTGAATGGTCAGAGAGTGCGGGCTGTTTGAGAAAGGCCAGAAAGTACATCTTGTTGTTCATTATTGTCAGTCCGTTAACGTCAAAAGGAATGCTTTTATAACTCTGATTATTGTTTTCAACTAGCAGTAAACCGCAACGACAATTCGAATAGTAAGCTGGATAAAAATCAGATCACCGGTTTGTTTTGAGCAACAAATCATAGCCTACGCCAGTCTTTGAAGCAGTGTAATGATTCAGACAAGGTAAATCAATATGTCGCAGATTGATTTTTAATTATTTGATTTTTATGGGAATTCACACTTCTTCACACAATTTCAAATCATTTCACTATCAGTTTGTGACCAAGCTGGATGATATTTCGTCACGGTCTGCTGTGGCCTGTTTGTACAGGCGTCAGTCGCCCGTTAATACAAAAATATTTGATATACAAGCTCTCATTAGCAGGGCATTAACCAATGAATCAGATTGAGTGCAATTTTAGCAAATGGAAAGAATTACGATGAAGAAGTTGGGACTGGTGACCGCCGTTATAGCAATAACGAGTTTGGGTGGATGTGCTTCAGTAAATAATGCTGCAGTCGAGAAAAATAAGAGCATCGAGCTGTACCGGGTATTTGATATTAAAACCACTGCAGACCGCTATGTAGTAACCGAGGCGGCAAGTGATGGCCTTGGTGCTAATGTGTCTTCTGCCGATGAACAAAACCCGATTGTAATGGGTGAAACGCCAGAAAAACCCGGACGTTTTAAGCCTGTTGATGGTAGCAAGAATATGGGGCAGGCCAGCGGTGTAATGGCTTTTGCCATGAAAATGAATCCCTCTTTGAACAACATGCTGAAAGTCGCTTCATGTGAAGGTGCCGTATGGACTGCTACAGCAAGAAAAGATGTGGATAACGCCTTCAACATGTCATTTAACCTTTGCCTTTGGCACTACGAAGGAGGTTATGCGCTGGACGTTTACGCAAACTACACAAAGAAAGAGGGAGGTGGTTTCCTCGGCGTAGATGGTCTGGCTCGTAAAGCCGCCTACGCGATGGTCGGTACTCCTGAGGAGTGGGCTGAAAAAACAGTGTTGGATGTGGTTCGTAAAATCAAGCAGCAAACCGGCGGTGAAGTTAAGTTCATTGAGGGCTATCCGCGAATGAACTCTGCACCTTGGCAAGATTCCGGTGAAGTGTTTAATGAAGATGGCCTGCTGGCACCAGCACCGGTAGCACCAAACTAGATTTACCCTTCACGAGGGGCCAAGGCCCTTCGTGATTTAAACTTAAACTTCGATAAACCTTACAAATCCTCTTTGCTTTAATCTAATTTCCCAGCTCATTTCTAGCTATTTTCGCATTTTCACTGCGGATGCGATCTGATTTACGATTTTTGTCACTAATGTCATTCGTCATTCATATTTACCCACTCGCCGAAAAAGTTCTAAAATGTGTCAGTAAATTTTACAATTTTCTGTAATGAAACCTGACAAATTTTGCTAAGTTTGTAATTATTGGTTAAAAATTGATCTTGGCACGGTTATTTCATAGTCAACATAAGTTCTGTGGTAGTTAAGTTTTGAGGTATTAATTATGAACGTTGTTAACTGTGCTATTAAAAGTAGTATTGCATTATTTGCTTTCAGCCCACTGGCGTCAGCTTCACTGATCAGCGGTGATGTAAATCAGCAAATCTCAGGTCAGGGAAATTATTACGTTGATCTCGATGGCGATTCTGTCAACGATTTTACGTTTTATCATCACGACTACTCTTATTACAATTACTCACCAGCAGTTTACGGTTCTACATACAGACGCTCTGCGTTCACGACGAGCAATGAAAACCAATATACTAATTTAACCGCTTCAAACGGATTCAGCTTTCTGGCTTCTCCATTAATGCTTGGCGAAACTTTCAGTGCTGATGACAATTTCATTAGTGCTGGAATGCTTGCTCAGTCCTACGAAAATGAAAGAACCACCTATGGATATCAGTACGGCAGTACCAGACGCTCTTGTAACCGTTGGGGCCGTAACTGCAGTTATTACACCTCGTGGGGCCGTTGGAACACTGTGCAAGGTTACTCTACGGAAGGACAAACAGGCTCCTGGATTGACGACGCGATTGCTAATGGTGGTTCAGTAAGCGGGTACGTTGGTTTTAAAAAGACTGATGAGCAGGGTACCGATTACCTTGGTTGGCTGGAACTTTCGCTTAATACACTGGGTGAAGGGTCTATTGGTAGTTATGGCCTGGTCTCAGGAAGCAACATTAGTTCATTAACTGCCGGAGAATTACCAGCACCTGTTGCAGCGCCACAGGCTCAGGTAACTACTGACGTTTCTGCTCCAGGTGTACTTGGGTTGATGTCGCTGGGCATCGGCGGTCTTGCCCTGGCGCGTCGTCGCAGAACCAGTCTATAATCAGTAAAGGTTTTTGCTGGTTCCAGGTCTTCAACACATGCAGGTAGAAGATTTAACGGGAGTGTGCTCAGGCGCACTCTTTTCGTATTTCCCGGACTTTCTCACTGTTGACGGGCTGGTCCATATTGCTTCGATAGTTGAAGATAGCCGCTGTCTGGCGGTGTTTGCCATAGCCAGGATGGATCAAAACGATAACGACTTTTATTGTTTTGATATGTGCTTAGCGGATGGACGTGCGCTGCAAACAAACCTGCAAATTACCCAAACACTTCAGCAAATAAAGGCCTATGCTGCCCAGCACGGTATTCGCCGGTTGCTTAAGCCTGCCCTGGTGACGGAGCACGATGTGCCGGCGTATCTTGATGCGGGTATGCAAATTGGCCGTTGGAGCCGCTTCTATGATATGGATCTCATTTATGTAGAAAACTCCCTAGCTGCTGTACCGGACTTTGCAAAAAGCGGTATATCCTTTCTTCCCTACGATCATGACGTGGATGCATTAAACGAGCTGTGCCTTAAAAACATGGGGGTGCTTACCCACGGACATTTTAAAGCTACAGGGAATATACCGACAAACCTCGATACGTCTTCATCGATTGCGTGCTTTTATCAGGGACAAGCCATCGCTGCTTTCGCTGCGTTAGTAGATGAGTCTAAGGCTTATGCTTATCTGGACCCTTTACTGGTTGATGCAGAGTACCGACGCACTGCTTTATTCAGCAATATCATTAGCCGGGTTTGCCAATCTCTAATTGAAAAAGGCATCACTAAAGCACAGGTGCAAATACTCGAGGATAATAAACCCATGGTACGATTTGTTGAGCGACTGAACGGGCGTAAAACCCATCGTCAGGCCACCCTTTATATGGTGCTCGAAGGTGACTAGATTATTGTGCCTGCACCTCGCCGATTTTCAGTGGCGGCTTCTGATGAACGATAGCCTTGCTGGCCAGTTTCCTGTGCTGACAGCGTTATGTGAGTCAGGCGAGTCGGGTGCTACTGCCACTTTTGGTCACGAAGCTCTGCTTTACGGCAGCCTTTACAGCGGTTGTTCTCCTGATTCACACGGGGTGCTGGGGTATGATGCACTAAGACCAGATGGGCTGAATGTTGCGACGATTGCCAGGTATCATTTAACGAAACCATTTGTTTGGGATTTACTGGATAATCAGGGCGTCGCCTGCGCAGTAGTCAATATGATGGCCACCTACGGCAGCCATGCCAGCCACAGTCATATTTTTAGCGATGTAATGGTAAAAAATAAAGCGATTGAGCCAGAGGATATTTCGGTTCTACCCGGCAGCATTTACCCGGCTGGCAACAGGCAACAGTTGTTAAAAAACCGATGGCACCCATCATTAATAACCAATGAGGAGATAGCCTCTTTGACTAATGAGTCAGGGGCTTTATCAGAATCTGTCACTCAGGATTTAAAAGAAGCGCTGTGCCAGGTGGCGAATACGCAAAACATTATCATTGATGCGCTACACAGCAATGAAATAGCGGCGATTTTTGCCTGTTTCGATCCGCTTCGTACCCTGCTCAGTAACCCCGATTTTACAATTGATTCATCAATTATCATTAAAATAATGGCGTTTATTGATGGTTGTATTGGTGCTGTTTTATCAGTTTGCCCGGATATTTCGGTTTGCATTACCGGTGGTGGAGACCATCCGTTTGTTATTCTGCGGTTTCCTCAGTCGCAGCCTGATCAATTGCTGTCGTCTGATTTTTCCCTCTATGACATCACGCCCAGCCTGCTGGCCCTGTTTGGATATGTTTCAGCCGAACTAAACGGCAAACCAATCTATTCGCCTGATACCCCACTCATCGATATCAGTAGCCAGTGGCAAACAGCTGAAGATGCCAGAATCAGAATGATTAAAGGGCTGATGCCCGATACTGCTGTTCCGCCATCGGTAGATAAGTTACCCCTGATGCAGCAGGAGAACATCCTGGCAGTAAAAAATGAACACAATTACCATTTGGCGCAGCACTATCTTTATGCTGGTCGACATGCTGAGGCCCGGCACATCATCGACCGGGCTGAACTCTCCCTTACACAGCGTCGCTTACTTACCGAACTAATAGAACAGGGTGGCTGATTGCCTTAACCTTTCTTATGACTCCGCGTATGAATGGCTAAAGTAGCCGATGCGCAGTACTTTGCGTTTTCTGCTTCGTTACGGGTTATGGTAATATTAGGCATTGTTGAATTTTGCTTCTAAGGCCGCCTGAAGCCTATCGCTTTCTGCCTGCGCCCATCCTCCAAAGAGGTTAAAACCTATGAGAAGCTCTGAATCTGTAAGAGAGTTTAGCTAAGTGGCTGATACAAATAAAATTGACATGAGTCGGGCCAAATCGGTTATCGACAGGCGCATTTCTGTCGCTCCAATGCTCGATTGGACAGACAGGCATTGCCGCTACTTTTTGCGACTGATATCCCGCCATACGCTGCTGTACACCGAAATGGTCACCAGTGGTGCAATTATATATGGTAAAGGTGATTATCTCGGGTTCAATGAGGAAGAACATCCTGTGGCTGTGCAACTGGGTGGCTGTGATCCCGATCACATGACGCAGTGTGCTGTTAAGTCTCAGGAGTATGGTTACGACGAAGTCAATATTAACGTAGGCTGTCCTTCTGATCGGGTGAAGAACGGCAGTTTTGGTGCGTGCCTCATGGCGCAGCCGCAGGTGGTAGCTGATTGTGTTAAAGCCATGCAAGCCGAAGTGGATATTCCGGTGACCGTTAAATGCCGGATTGGCATTGATGATATGGATGAGTACGAAGACTTCAGCCGGTTTATTGATGTGGTGGCCGGTGCCGGGTGCGATACGTTTATTGTGCATGCACGCAAAGCCTGGCTGCAGGGACTTAGTCCGAAAGAAAACCGCGATATCCCACCACTCAACTATGAACGGGTATACCAGTTAAAATCGCAACATCCTGAACTGAACATTTCAATCAACGGCGGTATTACCAGCCTAGAACAAGCTGAAGAGCACCTTAATCAGGTTGATGGCGTTATGATCGGCCGCGAGGTGTATTCAAATCCCTACATTTTGGCAGAGGTTGATAAGCGCTTTTACGGCGACATTGCGCAGCCGCTGGACCGCGCAGAGATTGTCCGCTTGATGCAGGCTTATATTGAGCGTCAGGATGCACCGTACTTTAAACCCTGGCACGCAGCGCGTCACATGCTCGGACTATTTCAGGGTCAACCGGGTGGCAGAGTGTGGCGACGCTATCTTAGTCAGAAAGGCACTGGCAAAAACCCCGATCCCAATTTGCTGATGAATGGTTTAGCGGCAATGCAGGAAACCGCATCGAAAGCTATTGAGTATCAAACTAAAGAGGTTGGTTAATTTCACAACCTCCTTTGGTTAAATTCACTAACTGTTGGTGTGCTTCTTTTTTGTACGATAATTGGTATGCCAGCACTAAAATATAAAGTTAATAAAATTCAATGGCTTAAAGTTTGTTGAAAGAATGGCACAGGTTTCGCTATCTAGTGTGTAACAAATCACTTGTTTAACTAAATAGAGGAAACACCATGAAAATCAAATCAATCATTATTACTTCAGTCGTTGCTTTAGGTCTGTCTGTTAGTGCTCAGGCAAATGCGCAGGAATCAGCAGTAGAGCGTTTAATGAGTAGCCTGATCTCCAGTGCAGTATCGGTAACTCAGGCCGAAATCAGCCGTGAAGTTCAGCAAAATATCGCCAATGCCACTTATCATGTATCACTGTCTGATGCGCCGGTAGGTAAAGTATCTGTACAGGAACTGGCTGCCAATACTGAGCAGAACAACAAACAGGCTGATAGCGAGTAACAGGCGGCACTGGCAATGATATTCAGCCATGCACTACTCGTCAGTTACGTAGTACTTCTACCGATAGTCAGCATAGGCCTCTGCGCTGTGGTGACATCCGCGATGCAAAACTACGTACAAAGGGTCAGGTCCATAAGGCCCCATGTCTTACTAAGACAAATTCGAAGGCACAGGTAACCGTAAAAACGTTACCTGTTTTTGTATTTGTAAACCCCCACCGTTTTTATTTTCCTTTCCTCTTGCGTTTTAAACACCTTTCTTTGACCAATAATTCACCTGAAAACCGCTAATCTCTTTCCAGCGCCAGGGTTGGGTTGGTGAACTTCACAATGTGAGTAGTGAAATTCACTAACTATTAGTTTTGAAAATCTGGTGTAGTTTTGAATTGTGCTAGGGTGAAAATAAAAAAACATTGCAAAACAAGTGATTAATATTTTTTGAAAGAATGGCACAGCTTTCGCTATCTATTAGTCAACCAATTACTTATTTAACCAAATAGAGAAACACCATGAAAATCAAATCAATCATTATTACTTCAGTCGTTGCTTTAGGTCTGTCTGTTAGTGCTCAGGCAAATGCGCAGGAATCAGCAGTAGAGCGTTTAATGAGTAGCCTGATCTCCAGCGCAGTATCGGTAACTCAGGCTGAAATCAGTCGTGGAGTTCAGCAAAATATTGCTAACGCTACTTATCATGTATCACTGTCTGATGCGCCAGTAGGTAAAGTATCGGTACAGGAGCTGGCCGCAAATACCACGCAGGAAAGCAAACAGGCTGAAAGCGAGTAACAGGCAGCACTGGCTATGATGTTCAGCCATGCACTACTCGCCAGTTACGTAGTACTTCTACCGATAGTCAGCATAGGCCTCTGCGCTTTAGTGACATCCGCGATACGAAGCTACGTACAAAGGGTCAGATCCATAAGGCCCCATGTCTTACTAAGACAAATTCGAAGGCACAGGTAACCGTAAAAACGTTACCTGTTTTTTTTGTACAGCGCTTCGTTCTTCTCCCTGGTCATTCAGACCAACGTTCCCAACGCCCGTCCTCCTGTTAACTCCCTGACCAAGGTTAACTTTCATTTTGCCGGGTACTCTCTCTGGTTGTTACTAAGGGCCTGCAAAGGTGGGCTCTGGCACTTATTTTACGAGCGTGGTCAATTAAGCCAATTGATTGGTCAATTCTACCAACATATGGCTTTGATAGAGTAGGATTCACAAATCAAAATAACCAAATTCTTTTTAACTTAATAAAATCAATATCTTATAAGTTGGCATGCGAATTGTTATATCTAAGCAAGAGTTAAGTAATTTTTAAAAACGTTTCGCCAATCGGAGATTTAATTATGGGAATGTTCACACGTATCAACGACATCATTCAGTCTAACATCAACGCGCTGCTGGATAAGGCAGAGGATCCTGAAAAAATGATCCGCCTGATTATTCAGGAAATGCAGGAAACGTTGGTTGAAATCCGAACGCTGGCTGCCCAGCATATTGCTGAGCAAAAGCACCTCAACCGCCAGATTGATAACCTGGAAAAACGCGCCGCTCACTGGCAGGAAAATGCAGAGCTGGCAGTCAGTAAAGGTAAAGATGATTTAGCTCGCGCAGCGCTGAAAGAAAAGAAAGAACTGGAAGCAAAGCAAGCCGAACTGCAGGAGCAATTGCAGGTAATTGATGAAGCACTGTTGAAAGTGCAGGACGATACAGGCCGTTTAAACGAGAAGTTAAACGAAGCCAAAGCCAAGCAAAAAGCGCTGGCAGTTCGTCGTCAGTCTGCCTCAGTAAGAATGCAGGCTAAACAGGCAACGCACAGCGATAAGTTAGACAGTGTGATGGGCCGTTTCGATCACTATGAACAACGGGTAGATGAACTGGAAGCGCGGGTTGAAGCATACGATTTAACTGAGAGCGCTTCAAAAAGCTCACTACAGGCTGAGTTCGACGCCCTGGAAAAAGACGAATCAATCGAGCAGGAACTGGCTGCGTTAAAAGCGAAAAAAGTCGCGTAAACGCATGATGGCCCGCACTGAGCGGGCCTCGCAACCAACCAGGTCATTCAAGCAGGAGTAAGGTTATGAAAACTATTTATGAAAAAAAACGTGTATCAAGAGATTTAGGTCGGGCTGTTATTTCAGGTGTGTGTGCTGGTGTAGCCCGCTATGCTGACATCGATCCGGTTTGGGTTCGCGCCGGTGCCGCTTTAGGTTTAGTGTTCATGCCAATGATTACTCTGCCTGCTTATGTCGCGGCGGTGATACTGTTACCAAGGAGATCATAATGAAAAACTTTATTCTTGCCATCCTGATTGCCATCGTGCTGACTAAAGTGTTGGGCGGCGTGGCATCCGACTGGTTTGATTTACACCTGGTCATGGGTGACGAACTGGTAAGTGGTACGCTGGAATGGATAATTATGGCCGGAGTTGGTGTACTGTTAGTGGTTATTGGCTTTGTAGTCGCCATGAGTATTGCCGCAGCCCTGGGCATCGCCGCTATTGCGGTACTTGGCGGACTGGTCTTTGCCGGACTGGGTGTGTTCTGGCCGGTATTGTTAATTGTTGGCATTGTAATGCTGGTGGGGAAGTCAAATAACGCAACAGCCTGATTTCTCCTTCGCCAGCCTCTACCAACCACCGTGGATTTACTTTCAGAGATGAACAACTTAGCATAATGAGCCATACTTTGAATGTATGGCAGGTTGTTCACCTGAAAGGCCAATCGCAAACAAGGAAAACTATGAAACAGTATTTAAATGTAAAAACCATTAGTATTACCGTAGGTGTTTTGTTTCTGCTTCTTTGGCTGGTTGGTTTTTACTGGAGTTTCGAACCCGATACTTTCGACGTCAGAGCCAATGCCAGAGCGCAAATGAGCAGCACCAATGCGCAACCAGTGCCCGGCTATACCGTTACTACCACATTAATTACTGTTGCCGATACCCTTATGGATAAACCGGGCGGCTACTTATCAAACGACGTAATGCCGCCTTCCGTGTTCCTCGACAATATGCCCAGCTGGGAATTCGGGGTACTGGAAATGGTGCGGGACATGTCGTTATCCATGCGTAAGGATTTTAGCCGTTCACAGTCGCAATCGGTGGAAAATCCGCATCTGGTAAAAGCGCAGCCAAAATTCAATATCGACAGCCGCAACTGGCTGTTTCCTTCCGCAGAATCGCAGTACTCCGAAGCCATTGAGTACCTGGGACAGTATCGTGACGATCTGGCCGATCCCACACTTGGTGACAGCCAGTTTTATACCCGGGCCGATAACCTACGTGAGTATTTAAAACAGGTTGAGAAAAAGCTTGGCAGTTTGTCACAGCGACTCAGCGCCAGTGTTGAGGCAGAGCGGGTAAATACCGATTTGGCCGGTGATAAGTCGGCGTCTAACAGCACACCGCGCCCCAGCTCTATTCAAACCCGTACCAGCTGGTGGCAACTGGATAATGTATTTTATGAAGCCAGAGGTTCTACCTGGGCACTGTTACACCTTCTGAAAGCCATTGAAGTAGACTTTGCCAGCGTTTTGGAAAACAAGAACGCGTTAGTGAGTTTACAACAGATAATCAAAGAGTTAGAAGCAACTCAACAGACTATCTGGAGCCCGATGATTCTAAATGGCAGTGGCTTTGGTATGTTAGCTAATCACTCGTTAGTAATGGCGAACTATATTTCTCGTGCAAATGCAGCCATAATTGAGTTGTCTGAATTACTCAATCAAGGATAAACGATGAAAAAACGTGTCATTGCCGCCGCTCTTGGGGCGTTATGTCTTGCCCCTGCCACTCATGCAGATACGCTGCTTGGGCTCTACGCTGGCGCTCAGGGATGGAATACTTCAACTTCGGGCGGTTTCTCAGAGACCTCCAATACGGCTGACTTTGATTTTGACAGCACCACTAATGCATCTGTATACGTTGCGTTTGAACACTTTGTACCGCTGGTTCCTAATGTCAAAGTTAATTATCTGCAACTGGACACCGACGGTGTAACTAACCTGAATGCCGCCTTCGAATTTGAAGGCACTGTATACGAAGCCAACACATCGCTATTAACCGATGCGAGCATCGATAGCGCCGACCTTATTCTGTATTACGAGATCTTCGATAACGATCTGGTTAGCTTTGATATTGGTGTAAACGGTAAATACATCGACGGTACGTTTTATGTGGAAGACGTGGATAGCGGCGAAAGTGGTGAAGCATCGTTTAAAGGTATTATCCCAATGGCTTACAGCCGGGTGGAGTTCGGCCTGCCGTTTACTGGCTTAGGTGTTTACGCTGAAGGTAGCTATCTGAGCTTTGATGATCATGAGGTTCGTGATATTCAGGCTGCGCTAACTTATTCTTTTGTCGAGAATTTAGCTATCGATATGACCTTACAGGTTGGCTATCGCGACATCACTGTAGACATTGAGGATCTGGACGATATCTACGCCGATCTGGGCTTCGACGGCGTCTTTGCCGGTCTTGAAATTCACTTCTAGTATTTTAAGATATAAAAAAGTAATTTTAATTCTTTCCAGTTATCAAGAAAACTCATTAGCCTAGTAGTATGCAAATAAGGCTAATGAGTTATGTCAGCAAATTCTAACAACCAAAACACTTCAGTCGGTGCACCGGGAGCAATTCTGAGTGAACCGCAATGGAATGCGATCACCCAGTCGATCTCTGGGTTGAACGCGCAGCAATTAACCTGGGTAAGTGGTTACCTGGCGGGTCTGGCAGCGTCCGGACAAGCGTTACCGCAAGGGCAGGCAGCAGCCGTGCCAGCGGCAGCCGGCGAAGCGCCGGTACTAACCATTATGTTTGGCTCTCAAACCGGTAACGCCAAGGGCATTGCCCAGTCGTTACAGGCTAAGGTTGAAGCCGCAGGTTACTCCAGTAAATTAATCAGCATGGCCGATTACAAGCCGCGCCAGATTAAAAATGAAACTCACCTGGCAATAGTGGCCAGTACCCATGGTGAAGGCGAGCCGCCTGATGATGCCATTGAGTTACATGAGTTCCTTGGCACCAAAAAAGCCCCTAAAGTCGATAAGCTGAAATACGCAGTGTTGTCGCTAGGCGATTCAAGCTATGAATTCTTCTGCCAAACCGGTAAAGACTTCGACGAGCGTCTGGCTAAGCTGGGCGGTAAGTTGGTTGTGCCTCGCGTAGATTGCGATGTGGATTATGAAGCTGAAGCCGAGGCCTGGGTTGCCAAGCTGATTGAAACGTTAAAAGACGATTTCACTTCAGCTGGTTCAGCCGCCGTTGCCATGCAAACTGGCTCTGCAGTAGCCGCCGGCACCGCGGCGCAGGTATACACCAAGAAAGCGCCTTATCAGGCAGCTTTGTTAACCTCGCAAAAAATTACCGGTCGTGATTCAGTAAAAGATATTCGTCATATCGAAATCAGCCTGGAAGATTCTGGTATTACTTATCAGGCCGGCGATGCGCTGGGCGTTTGGTTTAAGAACGATGCCGCACTGGCAGACGAAATTATTACACTGATCCAGGCTTCTGCTGATCAGGAAGTGACCGTCGCCGAGCACAAACTGACGTTTAAAGAAGCACTCGTCAATAAGCTTGAACTCACCCTGAGCTATCCCGGTTTTGTTAAAGCCTATCAGGAAGCTTCTGGCTGTGAAGCATTAGGTAAATTGCTGGAAGACAAGGCCGCACTGCGCGATTATCTGGCTGACCGTCAGATCATCGATATCGTCCGCGACCATCCGCATCCGGTAACGGCTGAGCAGTTTGTAGCAGCTTGTCGTCCACTTACCCCGCGCCTGTATTCTATTGCCTCAAGCCAGTCAGAAGTGGAAGACGAAGTTCACTTAACCATTGCCCATGTTGATTACGATGCCTTTGGTAATCGCCATCAGGGCGGCGCTTCAGGCTTCTTGTGTGACCGTTTGGAAGAAGGCGGTGAAGTAGAAGTTTTTGTTGAACCAAACGATAACTTCCGTCTGCCGGAAAATCCGGATACGCCAGTGATCATGATTGGTCCGGGTACCGGTATTGCACCGTTTCGCGCGTTTATGCAGGAGCGTGACGCCCAGGGTGCTGAAGGGAAGAACTGGTTGTTCTTTGGTAACCCTCACTTTACTCAGGACTTCCTGTATCAGCTTGAGTGGCAAGGCTACGTGAAAAGTGGCCTGCTGAGCAAAATCAGCCTGGCTTTCTCACGTGATCAGAAAGACAAAATTTATGTTCAGCATCGGTTGCTTGAAGAAGGCAAGGCGGTTTATGAGTGGTTAGAAGAAGGCGCCCACCTGTATGTGTGTGGCGATGCTAACCAAATGGCCAAAGATGTTGAAAGTGCGCTGCTTGAAATCTTCAGGACCCACGGTGGTAAGAGTGACGAAGAAGCCAAGGCTTACTTACTGTCACTGCGCAAAGCAAAACGATATCAGAAGGATGTCTACTAATGAGCGATACTAAGTCTCCTTTTATTGTTGAAGGCAAACTGGCCGACAACGAACGCCTCAAAGCAGAGAGTCGTCATCTGCGCGGCACCATCGAGCAGGATCTTAAGGATCCGTTAACCGGTGGCTTTACTGCCGATAACTTTCAGTTGATCCGCTTTCATGGCATGTATCAGCAGGACGACCGTGACATCCGCGCTGAGCGTACCAAGCAAAAATTAGAGCCATTGCACAACGTAATGCTGCGCGCCCGTTTACCGGGTGGTGTGTGTAACCCTGAGCAGTGGCTGGCTATCGACAAGTTTGCCGATGAGTACACCATGTACGGCAGTATTCGTTTAACAACTCGTCAGACGTTCCAGTTCCACGGCGTGTTAAAGCCGAATATTAAGTTAATGCACCAAACGCTTAACGCCGTAGGGATCGACTCAATCGCGACCGCGGGTGACGTGAACCGTAACGTTCTGTGTACTTCAAACCCAATTGAGTCGGAAGTACATCAGCAGGCTTATGACTGGGCTACTAAGATTAGTGAGCACTTACTGCCAAAAACTCGCGCGTACGCCGAAATCTGGTTAAATGGTGAGAAAGTCGAAACCACCGATCAGGAGCCCATCCTCGGTGATACCTATTTACCCCGTAAATTTAAAACCACCGTGGTGATTCCGCCGCAAAACGATGTAGACGTTCACGCTAACGATCTTAACTTTGTGGCCATTGCCGAAAACGGCAAGCTGGTTGGCTTTAACGTATTAGTGGGTGGTGGCCTGGCCATGACTCATGGCGATAAAACCACCTTCCCGCGTAAGGCCGACGACTTTGGTTTTATTCCCTTAGAACATACCTTGGCGGTTGCTGAAGCCGTGGTCACCACTCAGCGTGACTGGGGTAACCGGGTGAATCGTAAAAACGCGAAAACCAAGTATACCCTTGAGCGCGTTGGCGTAGATAACTTCCGCGCTGAAGTGGAAAAACGTGCCGGTGTGACCTTTGCTGAAAGCAAGCCTTATGAATTTACCAGCCGTGGCGATCGCATTGGCTGGGTTGAAGGCATCGACGGTAAATTCCACTTAACGCTGTTTATCGAAAACGGCCGGATTTTGGATTATCCGAATAAAACCCTGAAAACCGGTTGCCGCGAAATTGCCAAAATTCATAAAGGTGATTTCCGTATGACGGCTAATCAGAACCTGATTGTGGCAGGTGTACCAGCCGATCAGAGAGACGCCATTGAAGCGCTCGCCAGAGAGCATGGGTTAATTCAACCGGATGTATCGGCTCAGCGTTTAGATTCCATGGCTTGTGTAGCGTTACCTACCTGCCCGCTGGCAATGGCAGAAGCCGAGCGCTTCTTACCCGGCGCAGTAGATCAGCTCGACGAGTTACTGGCCAGGCACGGTTTAAGCGACGACAGCGTGATATTCCGGGTAACCGGTTGTCCGAATGGTTGTGGTCGCGCCATGCTGGCTGAAGTCGGTTTGGTGGGTAAAGGCCCGGGCCGTTACAACCTGCACTTAGGTGGTAACCGCGAAGGTACCCGTATTCCTCGTATGTTTAAAGAAAACATCACCGAGCAGGAAATCATGGCTATTCTCGATGAGCTTCTTGGCCAGTGGGCCGGCTCGCGTGAAGCGAATGAGTCATTCGGCGATTTCGTAGTGCGCACAGGCGTGATTGCCCCGGTGATCAACTCCGCTCAGGATTTTTATGACTGATCACGATCTTCAATCGATTCGTCGACCGGTTACCTCCGATACTACTGATGAGGAACTGGCGGCAATCAATCAGGTGCTGGAAACACTGGATGCGTCAGCGCGTATCCGGTGGGCCCTGGAGTATTTGCCGGGTAACCACATTGTGTCGTCAAGCTTTGGCGCACAGTCTGCGGTTATGCTGCATTTACTTACCCAGGCAAAGCCTGATATTCCGGTAGTGTTAACCGATACCGGTTACCTGTTTCCGGAAACGTACCAGTTTGTCGACGAACTGGCAGAGCAGCTCAAACTTAACTTAAAGGTGTATCGCAGCGACATTTCACCTGCCTGGCAGGAGGCGCGTTTTGGCCGCTTGTGGGAGCAGGGCATCGACGGTATCGAGCGTTACAACAAGATGAACAAAGTTGAGCCTATGCAGCGGGCGTTAAAAGAGCTTGGCGCGCAAACCTGGTTTGCGGGGTTGCGTCGTAGTCAGGCTGATACACGACAGCATTTGCCTGTACTGCAACGTGCTGGCAACCAGTTTAAGTTGTACCCGATTATCGACTGGTCGAATAAAGACCTGCATTATTACCTTAAAGATAATGGCTTGTCTTATCATCCACTGTGGGAGCAGGGTTATGTTTCCATTGGTGACTGGCATACCACCCAGTCACTGCAAGAAGGGATGAGTGAGCAGGATACCCGCTTCTTCGGGCTTAAGCGCGAATGCGGCCTGCACGAATTCGGTGACGGTATTTAATCAAATGGTTGTTTACTCCGCACTGAAATGTGGGGTAAACAGCGATTTAATATGCGCAGTAAACGCCTCTGACTTTTGTTTTGGTAACAAGCGTGCCAACTCACTGCCCACCGAAGTAAATTTATAATACGTCATCAGCAATTGCTTACTTCGCGCTTCTAACGTCAAATTTTCGGTCGAAAACTTTAGTGCCATGGATGTTCCCTTGTCCAGCAGGCCGGTTTCTATTTCCGTGGCATACAATAATTTCATGCTGCCCAGCGCCAGAATATCAGTGTAAGACAAGCCAAACTGAGCCAGTTGGGTTTGTGCTGCCGG
>Ga0213838_1000505_pt1 | contig 27950 bp, 22 predicted proteins | sample SWPATP13_FD_160577 | JGI IMG/M metagenome (GOLD analysis project Ga0213838, IMG submission 160577) | Coastal seawater microbial communities from Marineland, Florida, United States - SWPA TP1 #3 | ecosystem: Environmental > Aquatic > Marine > Coastal | place: USA: Florida | collected 2016-08-06 | reverse complement strand
CCAGTCTGGTCCCACCAGGGCAAAGTTGCCACCATGGGTACCCGTTGCCCGGGTGCCAATGTAGTGTTGGTTGACTATATAGGCATCACCAATTTGCAAGGAGTAATACCTGTCCTTAATCGGCGGAACCACCAGAATAACAGGCTCTTTGGCCAGGTAGGCCCCAAGGCCTGAATAGACGGTGTCACGGTTTGGTGTATAGGGTAAATCCATGTCCGCCGTCGCCAGGTTGGTGGAGTGTCCCCACTGCCCCATGGGCGCACAGGGGCACTTATCTTTCACCTTTTCCAACAGGGCCAGGTTGGATCTCAGATCTCGCTGGATATCATGCATCACCATGGGAATGGTAAACATAAAGGCCTGAATGCCTGTGCTGTAGGCCCATTCTTCCTTGGCCTTGTCATCGGCTTCTTTCATGGCCTCGACCGACATCCTGTTGTTGACCTTGAATGCCTGAAGAATATTGTTGGCCTGCGCCGAATAGCTGCCTGCTATTGCGGCTGACAACAGCACTGAGCTTAGCAAGGGTTTCATTGTTATATTTACTTTCATTTGGGTTTCCTTCATTCAACTTCTTAGCCCGCATCAGGCATTAACTGCCGGATCATCTGCTGGCATTCTTGATGATTCATATATTTGGGGACAGGATACAGGTAGTGAGCCTCTTTTAAGGCGGCACTGGCCAGCCCTTCTATATCGCCCGTTTGGATTTCCGCCAGGCTGGGAACTATGTTTAATTGCTTCTGCAGGGCTTTGACCCGTTCGATAAACTGGGCCGCCAATTCCGCCTGGCTCCTATTGTCGGCGCTTATGCCAATTTCAATCGCCAGTTGCGCCAGCCGAGCTTTGGATTTGTCCCGTGAAAAGACGAGAACATGGGGCAAGACCACGGCATTGGTCATGCCATGGGGCAAATGGTATTTGGCGCCAAGCTGATGAGAGATGGCATGGACATAACCCAGGCCCGCCTTGGTAAAGGCCAATCCGGCATAGCAGGATGCCTGTGCCAGGGCATGGCGTGCCTCCAGGTTATCCCCTTGCTGATAGGCCGTCAGCAGGTGCCTGAAAATTAGCTTAACCGCGGTTAGCGCATAGCGGTTGGTATATTCATTGGCATGCAAGGACAGGTAGGCCTCGACGGCATGAGTTAGGGCGTCAAAGCCGGTGTCTGCCGTGATTTTTGGCGGCATACCCTGCATAACAACCGGATCTAATGCGGTGGCTACCGCTATCATTCTGGGTGAGATAATTAACGACTTGGTGCTGGACTCAGTATCAGTGATCACGGCCGCCATGGTCACCTCGGAACCTGTGCCTGAGGTAGTTGGCAGTAAATATAGCGGCTTTGCCGTGCGCCTTATCTTTAACATGCCGGCCAGCTGTTTAACCGATTTGTTATTATTCATCAGTACGGCGATCATTTTGGCGGCATCCAGCGACGAACCGCCACCTATGCCAAGTACCGCGTCACATTGTTTGCCCTTGCCCAGGGCGACACCGCGCTCGACTATATGCTCTGACGGATCTGGCGTGACCTGATCAAAAATTTCAAACTCGATATCATGCGCTTTAAGCACCCGGCAAATGGGGGCCGGTATGCCCAGTTCATTTAATACCTGGTCGGTAACAATCAGCACCCTGCTATAGCCCTGTTCCGCAATAAACTGCGCCAGTTGCAGGGATGAATTTTCACCGGAAAATATCAATGGCGGATTTTGCGGGATCAGCTTGGCCGCAAGCTTTAACACCGCCATTAAAAATTTGTAAAGGCCGACTTTAATAACAAACATATATCCCCCAATGAGTGAACTCATAGCTTAATATTGTCACCAGATGGCTTATTTTGCTCGGCACCAGGCGACAAGTTTTGCGTTAATGACGACAAGTTAGCGCAAAAACATCCCAAAAATAACCTCTAGGGGCTAACTATGTTAAACAGGCCATCCGGCTTATCGAACAACATAAAGAAGCCAACCAAATCCAGGATATTTCCCTCAACACTCAGGTCATCGGAAAACAGCGTCTCCCTGATCCCCAGCTTGCCAATCAGCAACTTAACAAACAAAGCATGGCTGATATAAATGCCGCTATCCACCCCGTCACCGGCTTGATAGGGGTAATGGCGCAGCACGGAATTGCTCAGTTCCAGACGATAGCTTTGTTCCAGATCGGTAAAATGAATGGCCACGGAGACTTGTTTACCGGCCGCCTTTTCACTGTTGAGACGCACCGCCATGGAGTCAAAAAACTTGGTCACAGGCGTATTACGCAGTATGTCTTCCATTGCGGTCAGGTTTATTCCCGTTGGTTTCACGCCACTGATTAGCTCCTGAGCCCCGGTCAGGTAAAAATTACGCCATGGCGCGGATTCCGCCTGGTAGGCCAGTTGCGAATATGTCTTTGCCAACAGCTGCCTCGCCGCTTGATGATCCGCATCCGCAAATATCAGGCGATTGAGCAGCTCGGCCACCCAGCGATACTCCCCCCTGTCATAGGAGGCCAAAGCACTTTTCATCACCTGCTCTGCTCCCCCCATCATGGCAATGTATCGGGGCGCAGATTCTCCCTGAGGCAGCGGGTTAAGATGGGCAGGGTTGGCATCAAACCAGCCCATATAGTATTGATATACCGCCTTGGCATTATGGCGCAGGCTGCCATAGTAGCCACGATTGGCGAAAAACTGGCTCAATTCTTCCGGCAGGCTTATTTTCTCGGCAATTTCGGCACCATTAAGCCCCTGATTCATCAGGCGTACACTTTGATCATGCAGGTGTTTGTATAGATCCCGCTGCTTGGAGAGAAAATTCTGGACATTATCCTGGCCCCACACCGGCCAGTGATGGCTGCCAAAATAGATTTCTGCCTCTCTAAACAGTATACGTGCCTCATCTATCTTATTGCTCCACTTCAAAGCATCTCTCACTTCCGCGCCACGCAAGGTATAGAGATTATGCATATTGCGCGAAACCAGTTCGGCACCGGCAAATGCCTTTAGCTGCGGCAGGTAAAACGTTACTTCGGCAACAGATTCCGTGCCTGAGACATTTTGAAAAACAAACTCCAAACCATCGATATTCAGCTGCTGAGTTTGTTCATTAATCAACTCGGTAGGCTCAAGGATACCAAAGGTGCCAAATGCCGGCCCGGTACCCAGGCCCGAGCCAACATGGCCCAGGGCAGAACGGGGCAGATCCTTGCCATACATATAGGTAGCCCGGCGCGACATGGCTACGCCGGCAATAATATTTTCACTGGTGGCCGCCTCCATAAAGCCGCCGGGAGCAATAATACGAATACCCAGCTCTGCCACCTGTTCAGGCGATACTATGCCCAGCACGCCACCAAAATGATCCATATGGGCATGAGTAAAGATTATCGCCCGTATCGGCTTAACTGGCAGGTGCTGGCGGGCAAAAGCCAGGGCTGCCTGTGCCGTTTCCTTCGCCGTTAGCGGATCAACAATAATCCAGCCGCTGTCCCCCTCCATGATTGTCATATTGGCAAAGTCAAATCCCCGTAACTGATATACGCGTTCGGTTACCTTAAACAGGCCCCTGACATTATTAAGCTTTTCCTGGCGCCAAAGGCTGGGATTAACCGAGCCTGGGGCCTCGCCCTTCACAAAATCATAGGCAGTCATATCCCATACTGGCTCACCGGTTTCACCCATGACGTTAAGATCAGTGACCTGTGCAATCAGGCCTCGTTTGGCATCTATATTGTCTTGTTCATTTTCCAGCGGCAGTCGCTCCTTTACCGCCTGATTTAACACTAGAGTTGCGGCCGAGGCAGAGCTACGACCTTTGTCGGCCTGAAAGGATTGCGTCACGGGCTGGCAGGCGATCAACAAACCGACTAGCAGCAGGATAACTGGCTTAAACATGCTTCACCGCTATTTTGACTGATATTTGGCTTCAGCATATAGCTAGTCGACAAAAATTTACTGTCCTGAGCCGACAAGCTTTGGGGCTGAAGCGACAAATTTCCCGGCAAGTGACACCTTTATAAATTTTTTATTGTTCGCCAAACCCAACATAGCTTGTTGCGAAGGATAAAAACTTGGCATCCAAAGTCAGGAACAGCCGGCTTGTCTTGATTAGTATAAAAAAACAAAGCCGCCGCTTGAAATAGATTTAGATCAAGCGTTTACTATAATAATTTCAACCAAAAGGGATTAATTCACCATGAATCAGATAGATCAGTCAAATACATTAGAGTTAAACCATCTACACCTGGTTGAACTCCTTGAACAGGCGATGAAAGAACACGGAGAGAAACCAGCCTATTCCTGCCTTGGCCAGCAAGTGACCTTTAGCGACATCGACAGACAGTCGGCCGCCTTTGCCGCCTACCTGCAAAACCACACAGCTCTAAAGCCGGGTGACCGCATTGCCATCCAATTGCCCAACCTTATCCAGTTTCCCATCGTCGCCTTTGGCGCCTTGCGTGCAGGCATGGTGCTGGTCAATACCAATCCTTTGTATACGGCAAGAGAAATGCAGCACCAGTTTAAGGACTCGGGAGCCAAGGCCATAGTGATCCTGGCCGATATGCTGCCCAAGCTGGCTGCCATTATTCAGCAAACGGATATCGGCAGGGTTATTGCCACCAATGCCGCCGACTTGTTAATGCCGCAGCCGATTCCTGACTCTGAACTAGATGCCATTGCCTTGCTCGATGCCCTGTCCATGGGAGCCGGGGAGGCCTTTCAGCCCAGTTTAGCAACAAGCGCGGACAGCATGGCGGCCATTCAGTATACGGGCGGCACTACCGGCCTCTCAAAGGGTGCGGTTCTGACTCACCATAATCTGCTCAGCAATGTCGAACAGGTCTGCTCAAGGCTGGGACAAGTCTGTGATGAGGGCAAAGAGACCTTTATTACGCCGCTACCCCTCTATCATATTTATGCCTTTTTGCTGAACCTCTGGGTATTTTCCAAAGGCAATGCCAATGTCCTGATCCCGAATCCAAGAGATTTGGACGGTTTTGTCAGCACCTTAAAACAGGTTAAGGCGACCGGCTTTTGTGGCATCAACACCCTGTTTGTCGGCCTGTGCCACCACCCGGACATCCAGCAGGTGGATTTCTCACAATTGAAGCTGACCATCAGCGGAGGCGCCGCCCTGACTACATCGGCATCCGAGCAATGGCAAAACACCACAGGCTGTCAGATCTCGGAAGGTTACGGACTGTCGGAAACTTCTCCCGTCGTTACCCTTAATCCGCCGGGACGCCAGCAGGTAGGCTCTATCGGATTGCCTGTGCTTGATACCCTGGTTGAGATTTGGGATGACCAGGATAAGCCTCTCGCCAATGGTGAGACCGGAGAACTGGTGGTTAAAGGGCCGCAGGTGATGCAGGGCTACTGGCAACAGGAAGAAGAAACGGCAAAAGTGCTGACAAAGGATGGCTGGTTTAAAACCGGCGATGTTGCCATTAAACAGGACGACGGCTTCTTCCGCATAGTGGACAGAAAGAAAGACATGATCCTGGTGTCTGGCTTCAACGTATATCCCAACGAAGTAGAAAATGTCCTGAGCTCACATGGTGAGATAGTGGAATCCGCCGTCATAGGAGAACCCTGTGACAGCACGGGTGAGTTGGTGCATGCTTACCTGGTTAAAGAGGCTGGTTCTGGCATTAGCGAACAGGACATACTCGACTACTGCAAGGAAGAATTAACGCCCTATAAGGTACCGAAAAAGATCAGCTTTCTGGCTGAGCTGCCAAAATCCACCGTCGGCAAGGTATTAAGACGGGAATTGAGAAACTCTTAATGTAATATGGCGAGCACTCGGCTCGCCTTTAATTTGCTAGGGATTAAACGAGAGGTTAACTCCGGCTGCCGACAGCTCTCGGTAAAAGCCATTCAAATAACAAAATTCTTAAGACTAAAACCAGGGCTTGCGCTAGCCCTACTTCCCATTCACTACAGTTTTGCTATTATCTGAGCGAATTTTTAAAGGAAATGCACCATGAAAAAAATTATTACCCTGATATTTTCCCTGTTTTTATTGCCCGCTTTTGCCTCGGCAAGCGTATACGAAGAAGGAAAACACTATATTGTCGTCTCGGAAAAGGCCACGGCCAAGCCCGAGTTACGCGAATATTTTTCTTTCTACTGCCCAGCATGTCGCGGCTTTGAACCTTTACTGGCAGAGTTTGAAAAGCTGATGCCTGAGGGGGCAACGCTGGAAAAAACCCATGTCGACTTTATGGGCCACACCTCGCCGGAAATTCAATATATGTTAAGTAAGGCGCTGATAGTGGCCGAAAAAACCGGTGTTGCCAAAAAATTCAGCAGCAATATCTTTAATCATATCCAAACCAAGCGCGGCAAGATTGACAACCAGGACGATGTTCGCGATATCTATGTTGCCAGTGGTGGCGATGCCGCCAAGTTTGACAAGGGCATGAAAAACTTCTCTGTCGTCAGCCAGGCCAAGAAAAACAAAAAGGTACAAACTAAGTTATCCGCCAAGCGTGCGCTAAAGTCGGTGCCTACCTTTGTGGTTAACGGTAAATACCTGATCAATGTTAAGGCCCTGGATCGCCAAAACTATATTCAAGATTACAAAAATCTGATCGCCTACTTATTTACTAAATAAGCATGCTAGGGCCATTGACGGCTAAAAGCCCAATGGCCCTCCCTTCCCTTCATCCTGAACATTTTCGAACACAAGCCAAACAAAACCGAACATATATCTAGCTTTTTTATCATCGAAAAACAATAAGGCGCTGATATATAAGGAAAATAAATATTGGCACAGTATTTTCTATAACAACTTCATTATTGGTGAACAAGAAGTTCCTTTAAATGAAAATAGAGTTATCACAGCAAAAACCCTGGAAAAAGTGGCTTTCAATAGGTTTATTTGTATTATTACTCGGCTATGCCACCTATGCCGTCAGCAGCAAGTCCACCAAGTCTGTTTCTGCTGCCAGCTTAAGTTTTCAAACCGTCGAACAGGGCGCCCTGGACATCTATAGCAATGCCTACGGTGAACTGATTTCTGCCAAAGAGCGCCTGTTAACGGCGCCGGCTCAGGGCAAGGTATCTGAAATCCTGATCCGTCCGGGTACCAAGGTTGTGCCGGAAACGGTTATTTTGCGCTTGTCCAACCCCAGGCTGGAACAGGAAGTCAGCGAAGCCAGAGGCCAGCTTGCCCAGCAACAGGCCCAAAGGGAAGCGTTCAGATACGAGCAACAAAATGAAAGGCTTAACTACCAGGGCCGTATCGCCGACATAGAGGCAGAAATAGAAAAGGCCCAGCTGGAGCTTTCCGTTAACGAGAACCTGATGGATCTGGGAGTAGCCTCCAGAATTGAACTGCAGAGGGCCAAGCTGGCGGTAAAGCAGCAAAGCAAGCGCCTGCAGTTTGAACAGGACAAGTATCAGCAGTTTGTTGAGATGCAGAGTTACCAACTGACCCAGCGCGATATCACCATCAAGCAACAGGAGTCTCAGGTTGCCCTGCTGGAAAAGCAACTGGAAGACATGCAGGTCAAAGCCGGTATCACGGGTTCATTGCAAACACTGGAAATAGAGCTGGGACAAAGCGTGCAGCTGGGGCAGTCGTTGGCCAAGGTGGGCAGTGATAAGGAACTGATTGCCCGTATTCGCCTGCCACAGCAGCAGGCAGATCAAATAGATATCAATGCCCCTGTGATTATCGATACCCAAAAAGGCAAGATAAAGGCCCATATCTCCCGTATCGAAAGTGTCGTCACTAACGGCTCAGTGCTTGCCGAGGCGGTACTCGATGGTGAACTGACTTCCAACGCCAGACCCATGCTGGCCATTTCGGCACAGGTTTTTGTCAAACACCAGCCAAAGGCAACATTTGTCAAACAGGTGGCCGGCCTGCGCCCTCGCAGCAAACAGGCCCTGTTTGTCCGTACAGATAGCAAGACACTGGAACAAAGGGGTATCAGCTTTGGCGAGCTCTCACAGGGCAAGCTGATTATTAATAAGGGACTGGTTGCAGGAGATGAAGTCATCAGCTCAGATACCAGTAAATACAGCAAATTTGACCGCTTATCACTGAGCGAATAAGACGATGGAAAAGGAAAATAAAATGAAAAAAGTAGTAGACATGAAAAACATCCATAAACGCTACGACGGACAGCAAATTGAAACCCATGCCCTGCAGGGGGTGTCACTGGACATCATGGCGGGAGAATTTGTTGCCATTACCGGCCCATCCGGCTGTGGAAAGTCTACTCTGCTCTCTATCATGGGCCTGATGGACTCTGCCAGCGAAGGAGAATATCAGCTCGCCAATATTAATACCTCAGGATTAAAGGTGGATCAAAAAACGCAGATCCGTAACGAGCATATCGGCTATGTATTTCAGTCATTTAACCTGATCGATAACCTGACGGTTTTCGAAAATGTCGCCCTGCCGTTAGAGCACAGAAACACCGGCAAGGGCGAAATCAAATTAAGGGTCGAAGCCGTGCTGGCACAGGTCGATATGCTGCACCGTCAAAACTACCGCCCCAACCAGCTTTCCGGTGGTCAGCAGCAGCGCATCGCCATTGCCCGTGCCCTGGTGGGCAAGCCGGACCTGATTCTGGTGGACGAGCCGACGGGTAACCTGGACAGCAAAAATGGCGATCAGGTGATGGCACTGCTGGAAAAGCTCAACAAGGACGGCTCAACCATAGTCATGGTCACCCATGACAGCCGTTACTCTCGTTGCGCCAGCCGCCAGATCCAGTTACTGGATGGCCAGATAGTTACTGAACAACAGTTGAAGGGGGTTGCATGAGTTTATACAAAAAAGCATTCTTAAACGGCATAGCAAGGGTGTTTTCGCTACCCAGGCTAAGCATCCCCCTGATTCTGACGTTAGGCTTAACTTTAGGCGCCGTGCTCAGTGTTATCGCCATATCCTCTACCCTGCTTTATCAACCTCTTCAGGGTGTAAAAAATGAGGAGCTACTCCAGACATATGAGTATCGCTTTAAGATGTCAGATACGCTCAGTATTTCCTATTGGAATATGAATCGACTGGCTGATTTTAAAGATCAGTTTGCCGATTTGGGCGCATGGGCTGGTATAACGCCAGATGAGCAGGATATTGTTATCAACGATACCCTCTATGCAACCACCAGCTATAGCGCCTCCAACAATATTCTCGAGGTCCTGGGATCACGCCTGCTACTGGGGGACAATGTCACCATAGCCTCACCGGAGAAATACATCTGGATCTCTGAAAGCCTGTGGCAAACCGCCTTTGGCGGCACCCAGTCGGCCTTAGGAAAACAGGTGAAAGTCAACAATCAAAATTATTTCATTGCCGGCGTTATCGAAGATGTGATGGCGGTCAGAGCCAACCGCGCCATACTTAACCAGCAAGTTTGGTTTATTACCGATCTCAACACCATCAAAACACAGCCTGATAATGTCGGCAACATCAGCAATGAACTCGATTTTCTTGTACTGAAAAGCACTAATGGGCAGGCGGATTTGCCTTCAATTGAGCAAACCAATGAATGGTTGAATGATTATGTAAAACAAAGCGTAGACGGCGATAACCTGCAAATGTTTCTCAACTTTTTGAATAATACCAAAAAAGAAAGAAGAGCCGAAAGCTATCGCAGTAGTTTATTGGGGGAAACGCAAGGCCTGATTTGGGCCCTGTTTGCCGCGGTTTTTGGCCTGTTATTGATGGCAACCCTGAACCTGCTTAATCTTTTTATCGCCCATTATCAAAGCCGCACCAAGGAATTTGCCATTCAAATCAGTCTGGGCGCTAGTTTACTTAAAGTAAGGTTACTAGTGCTGTTGGAAAACCTGCCCAGCTTCCTTTTGGCTGCTATTACCGGGTTGCTGGTGACCGGCTGGGCGCTAAAAAGCCTGCCCTTGATTGCCGGTGACAGCCTGCCCATGATAGAAGCCATCACTATCAACACCACTACAGTAATTGCCTCCTGCGTTATTATCCTTTTGCTCAGCATATTGTTCAGCTCCCTTGCCCTGGTGGATATAGATAAGAAGGCGCTGGCCAGCAACCTTAGCAGCAGTGGTAAAGGCATACAGGCGCAAAGCAACCAGTGGTTAAGCCGTTCACTCATGGTGGTCCAGCTCTCTATTGCATCGATATTGCTAACCGCATCGGTAATGATCACCACACAAAGCTACCATGCCGTTTATCAAGAGTTGGGCTACGATATAGGAAACAGTTTTAATATCAACCTATCAATCACAGACGAAGAATATACTAATCAGCTAAGAGAATATGGTAAGTACAAGGACAGTGAAGTAAAAACCCTGTTGGCGGATATCAGTGCACTGATAGAGAATCAGGTGACTGATAGCCAGGTGATTATTCCGGATTTTGGCCCACTTTCTGATTCATTGCAGGTGCGCGCATTTCAGAACGCTGATAATAATAACCAGAGGGTCATCCATCAGGTCAGAAGTTTAAGCGCTGACTTCTTTAGCAGCTTCAATATCCCGTTTCTAGCCGGTGCCAACCTGACTCAGGCTCAAATCGACAATGATGAAAACCGAATTGTTATTGATGAAAATATGGCAAAGACCATGTTCCCCAAGCTGAGTTATGATGAAGTTATTGGCAAAGCCATAGATTTGGAGCAAACATCAGAACAGCCACCGTTTATCATCACAGGGATAGTCGCTAATACCATTGGCCAAACCGGTATTGCCGACCCCTTGGGCTTGCCCGCGGTATACTCACACCGCATTAATGCCGGCAGAAATGTACAGTTCACCGTGATGATGCCGGAAGGTAAAAGCATCACGGCTGATATGCTAGACGAAGCCATTAAGCGCCAGTTTCCGCGGTTAAGCAATCTAACGGTTCAGTCTCTCAATGATATCTGGAATCGACAAACCCTGAACCAGAGAGTCAGTCTGGGCATTGTTTTAACCATGACCGCCTTAACCCTATTGCTGGCTGCCATAGGTGTTGCCGGATTAACCCAGATGACCACCAACCATAGAAAATATGAACTGGCGGTGCGTATGGCTACGGGAGCCAAGCAGGCAAGACTGGTAGGCTTTATCTTAAAGGATGCCCTTTGGATGCTGGTGATTGGTCTTGGACTGGGTTTCGCCCTGTCAGTCATAGGTTATCAACAACTGGAACAGCAACTGGAAATGCTGCCCAGTTTCGACTGGCTTGCCATGTCGGTACTGGATACCGGCCAGGTGCTAGTGGTTGTGCTTTCGGTACTGGTTCCGGCCTGGCGGATGATCAGTGCCGACCCCATGCAGGCCTTGCGCCAGGAATAAGTCTAAGTGCTTCAATAAAAAGTTTAAATCACTTAAGCTTACAACAAAGAAAATATTGAGCGTTCATTTGAGCGCTCAATTGTTTTAAGAACAATAAAGAAAAAGAGGTTTGCTTGAGTAAATACAAAGCAACAATTTTAGTCGCGGATGATGACGAGGATATTCGCCTGGCATTAGAGCTCTTGCTAATGGGCGAAGGATACAAGGTCATAGAGGCAAGTGATGCCAAGCAGGCCATCATAGCGGCCGATAGGCAAAAGCCGGATTTGGTGCTGCTGGATATGAACTTTAGCCGGGACACCACCAGCGGCCAGGAAGGGCTAGATATATTAGCCCAGTTGCAACAAGGCGATATTCCCGTCATCCTGATGACCGCCTGGGGCTCAATCGAGCTGGCGGTAAAGGGATTAAAACTTGGCGCCTGTGATTTTATTGAAAAGCCATGGAACAAGGCCAAACTGCTGAACAGCATAACTCAGCACCTAACATTCAACCGCATCAAGGAGGAGCACCAGGGCTACCGCCAGCTATTAGCCAAGGAAGAAAACAGCCAGTGGCTTTGCCATTCTCAGGCGATGCTACAAATCGAACAACTGGTCAAACAAATAGCGCCAACAGATGCCAATATCTTGATCTTAGGGGAAAATGGTACAGGAAAGTCTTTACTGGCCGAGCGTATTCATCAATTGTCCAATCGCCATCACAACCCATTTATTTCGGTCAATATGGCGGCGATACCGGATAACCTGTTTGAGAGCGAGTTATTCGGTCATCAAAAAGGCGCTTTTACCGATGCCAAGCAAAATAGGGTCGGCCGCTTTCAACTGGCGGATAAGGGCAGCCTGTTTTTTGATGAAATTGGCTCACTGCCACTGAGCCTGCAGCCGAAATTGTTAAGGGTACTGGAAACCGGGCAATATGAAGTGCTGGGCTCCAGCCAGACCCAAACCGCCAATGTCAGGCTGATCAGCGCTACCAATGCCGATCTCAATGAGCTGGTCAGCAAGAATGAATTTCGCCAGGACTTGCTTTACCGGTTAAACACGCTAGTGATCAGCATGCCGCCACTGAGGGAAAGGCTGGACGACATAGTGCCGCTGGCAGAGCATTTTATTAATAAGTTTTGCCAAAAGTATCACAAACCCTCACTTACGCTATGCGTTGAAGCAGGTAAAAAGCTTAAACGGCATGCCTGGCCGGGAAATATCCGGGAACTTAGCCATGTTATCGAACGGGCGGTGCTATTAAGCACGGGCAGTGAAATCAGCCCGAACCAGCTGCTGCTCGATAACGCGGATGCAAAAAGCGATAACGTAATGCTGCAGCCACTGGAAGAAGCAGAGCGCCAGTTGATTGAAAAAGCGATGAAGGTCGCCAGCGGCCAGGTGATTGAAGCGGCCAAGCTATTGGAGATTTCGCGCAATGCCCTGTACCGGCGACTGGAGAAGTTTGAAATAAAATATGAGCCATGAAAAATGGCTCGTTACCGGGCTAACCCTCACCGTTATTACCCTGCTCGCCCTGGTTAGTGCCCTGACCTGGCAACTGGGCTGGAGCCGGTTGGCTATTGCTACCCTGGTATTTATGCTGTCCTATCCCTTGGTGTGGCTGGCCTGGTTTTGCTACCGTTTTTGGCGTGATGCCATTATGCAGCTCACCACCTATACCCAGGTGCTAAAGGAAGGAGAACGTAACCTCAGGTTTAAGAAGCAAAATTCCACTAACCTATTGCTTGAGCTTCAGAAAGAAATCAATGCCCTGGCCAATGTCAATTATCAGGAAAAGCAGCAGGAACAGATACTGGACTCGGTGCTCAGTCATATTCTGGACGCCTGGTCCATGCCGGTATGTCTGTTCGATGAACGGCATAAACTATGTTACCGCAATACCGCCATGAACGAGCAGGTTCAGCAGCCCATGCTGATAGGTACTCCGGCAAAGGTATTGGGCTTTCAGTTTAATAAGGACAGCTTCCAGCATGCGCAATTCGATCAGGGCTGGCAATGTCAAAGCATCAGCTATAGCTACCATAACAGGAAGCACTGGCTGTTTTCGGCTCTTGATGTCAGCCAGCGCCTGCAGCAAAACCAGAGTATTACCCAGCAAAACCTGATCCGTGTACTGGGTCATGAACTGAGGAACTCTTTGACACCTATGGCCTCTATGGCGGACACCCTGCTATCGGCAGATACCCTGAATGAACAACAGGTGAGGTTGGTACTGACACGCATCCAAAAGCGCAGCGATCGCCTGCTCACCTTTATTAGCCAGTACAGTCAGTTAAGCCAGCTGCCCAAACCTAAATCCAGCTGGTTTGATTTTTCAGATATCCTGGAAGAGGCCAAAGCCATGGCTGGTGAGCATTGTCAGATCGACTTTCAGGGCAACAGCCAGTGCTTTGGTGATTCACTGCAAGTATCACAGGTAGTGATCAACCTGGTAAAAAATGCCCAGGAGGCCTGCCTTGCAAAGGCCAGCCATATAAGTATTAAAATTTACTACCAACAAAATGAACAAATCATTGAAGTTACGGACAATGGCCCGGGCTTTGCCAATCTCGATAATGTCCTAACGCCCTTTTACACCACCAAGGAACATGGTTCCGGCATCGGCCTGTCTCTGTGTGCGGAAATCGCCAGCAACCATGGTGGCCAGCTAAAGGTAGCCAATAGGAATACTGGTGGCGCCAACATCACCCTTAGCTGGCCCATCAGCCATAGCCAATAGCTTGGCTTTACTACCTCACGGCGTCATAGACACTTCATTTGTGGTAACCTGATGTTTGCGATTAGGGCCGATTGGCATATAAACTTAAAACAACAGATTAACCATGGAGGTTGCTATGTCTGAGTCATTACCCGTTAGTTTTCTTAACATGTTGCCTTTACCCCTTGTTATCGTCAAACATTGTGATGATACGCTGAATTTTCCCATTGTGTTTGCTAATGATAGATTCAAGGAGGTCATCGGCTGGGAGCTATCCGAAATTCCAGATAAAGACGCCTGGTGGCAAAAGGCCTACCCCAGCTCCAGTTACCAAAAAGTCGTTCAGAATCAATGGGAGCTCATTATGGAATCCGTCGACCCTCACAGTGAAAGCTCGGTAGTGATGACGGTTAATATAAGGACCAAGCATAAGGGCACCAAACGCTTCAATGTCTATTCGGAAATAAGCTTTGGTTTACTTCCTGGCCATTATGCCGTTGCCTTTGAAGAAGTGGCACCAGAAGATTCGGAAGACAGTTAACAGGCAAGCTTTCATTGACCTGATTTTGCCAGGAAGAAATAGAGCCCCTTTCACCTGACAATGAGAATAAATTACCGCTAAAAATGCCTCTTAAATCAAAGAATAAATTTGAGGCTTTAGGTTTTAGAAACTAAGTTTAGGTTATTGGCAAAATTTGATTTGTGGTGAAAATAACAATGAAAATCACTGACCCCAGAGCTTTTAACCCTTTTATTCCGGCTAAAGCACTAATGGTGCTGGCTATAGGTTTCCTGTTGACTGTTGCTGCTTGTACGTCCAACCCAAACCCTACAATGAAAATAGTTGAGGCTCCTGTTAGTCCCCCTGTTCCTGAACCTGTGCAGTTAAGCGAGCGCTACTACTCAAAGGAACAGGTAGACAGGGGCCAATATATGGTTGAATTGTTGGGCTGCTCTACTTGCCATACTAATGGCGCACTCATTGGCGAGCCGGATCATAAAAAACTGCTGGCAGGATCACAAATCGGCATTGCCTATGCGGCTTCACTGGCAGATAAAAAACCTACCGTTATTTTCCCGGGTAACCTGACTGCCGATGCTCAAACAGGCATAGGTCTATGGAACGAGAGTGATATCATGGCTATGCTGCAAACCGGCGTCAATCAATATGGTCAGCACACTCTGCCCATGATGCCCTGGCTGACGTATGCCAAACTGAGCGAAGAAGATGCCCTCGCCATTGCCGCTTACCTTATGTCTCTGCCACCCGTAAGCCATCAGGTACCTAGAAGTGTACAATCTGGTCAAGAGAGTGACTTTGACTTTGTTTACCTGGGTTTATTCAGTAAAAGTGATCGCTAGTTTAGGCTGACAAGAGTTAGTGTTTGCCTGTAAAACTTGCCTCAGCAATGGAAAGTTAACGCCTGCGATTGCCGGTTTTCTTGCTCATGGCTCGCTTCTTGGCACGCCTTTTTTGTGCCGTTCGGCTGTTTTTTCTGCTATCAGCAAAGGACTTAGTCAGATCCGGTTCATAGCCTGGCAACCATTGCTGTAACAGGCGAGTATCCAATACCGCTTCCACCTCTTCCAACAGGTATTCTTCCCCCGGGCTCATCAGGGTAACGGCCAAACCTGCTTTACCGGCACGGCCGGTTCGACCAATGCGGTGGATGTAATCCTCGGCAATATTGTCGGTTCTCATAGTTAATGAAATTTCGTCTCATAAATATGAAATTAAATCTCGATAAAGATGAAATATAAGTTTTATTTAAAAATTAAAAAGGCTACCAAGAGGTAGCCTTTTTTTTGCGTGTATACTTTTATACACGCAAGCTATTGAAAATAAAAGGTAATAAGCTAAAAATCAAATTTTAATTATAATTAAAAGATATCTAAATAGGTGAATTGTAGAAATACCTTTTTTGGCACCTACTCAAAAATAGATAGGTATCTTAAGTGATGAACAGATCTTGTAAACGTAAGCTATAAGCAAAATGGGAGGAAAAAATGTTTAAATTTAAAAAGTTAAGGAGGGTGTTATGAAAAATTAACGGGACAAACCACATGGGCTGCCCCGCTAATCTGATCAGGTCATACCTAATCCCACAAATTACAGTATGAACTCCACGATATAGCGCGTCAACTCCAAGTACAGTATTAATCGAATATTATCTGATAGGATAAGGAGTTTTTATGTCTTTAAAAAATGAAACAATTGGACGTGTTGGAAGTGATAAAGTAATACCAAAACAAAGCCTAATACAGACAAAACGTACAGTTCCGGTAAGAAAGCCGGTAACACGATCAAAAGGTAGGGTGGTTGGCTACTACCCCTCTATAAAAGGTAACTCATTAATAGCATGGGAGTCTCAGTTAGAGCTAAAAGCATGTAGATTATTTGAGTTTTGTCCAACGGTGGTGAGGTTCAAAGAGCAACCACTAACGATATTCTTTCGAAATAAAAATAAACTAAGTAGATATACGCCGGATTTTGAATTAACCACCACATCAAATGAAAGTGTATATGTTGAGATAAAGCCTTTAGAAAAATTACAAAAGCCTGAGGAATTATCAAGACTACAGTGCGTTGACTTAGAGTTTAAAAGCAACAAAAGAAAGTTTATTGTCATCACAGATAAGGAGCTAGAACATGGTGTAGTTAATCGAAACCTTGCGTTACTACGTAGCTATAAAAAAGTATTCTTAAGTCACAAACTCATATCACAGATGCGAGCACTAGTTAACAAAAAGCGAGAGCTCTGTCTTCATGACCTTTTTGAGTTGCTTGATTCAAAAGCAAAGGCCTATTCACTTATCGCGAATAGATATGTGCAAGTAGACCTTTCACTTCCTTTAAACCCTCAAACTCTAATTCGTCAAATTAAGGAGATCGACTATGAAAAAAGTATCTTTTCGTACAGGGTTGCACCTGAATTTAAATAAAGTGCCTTATTACATAGAGAGAATACTTATTACGGGAGAATGTTATTTAGAGCGGGAGAGTGATAGAGCACTAATTGTAAAAACTAAAGACGAATTAAAAGAAGAACTAGTTAAAGGAAATCTATCTTTTAATAGCAACTCGTTCTCTGCTGAAGATTCAACAAGAGTTTGTGAAAACTTTAATTCACTCGCTGAACCAGAGCGTAGTGTGATCCATAGAAGGTACGCTTATGTATCAAAAGCAAAGAAACTTCTAGGAGATCTCCCTACAACGGTTAATTTAGGACTAGTAATTGAAAAAGTATCAATTGAGCTGAAGGATAAAGCCAAACCTTCTACTATCTCTGTCTATCGATGGTGGACGTATTGGAAAAGCTCTGGATATGACATCAACAGTTTACGGAACAGAAAACCAGGAAAAACTGGAACAAGAAAGTTTAATAGAACTGTAATAGATGAATTTGACAAAGTCATCGATGATATTTATCTAACGCCACAATGCATTAGCATAACAAGAGTCTACAAGGAGTTTTGTACTCGAATGAATAAAATAAATGACATTTTGTTGTTTGAATTACCCTTCCCAAGCAAAGCTACTTTTCACAGAATGGTGAAAAAATTGCCTCCATATGATGTTATGGTTGCAAGAAAAGGAAAGAAGGCTGCAAACAAGCATTTTCGAATAGCTGGTGCAGGGCCAATAGTTGACAATATTCTTGAACGAGTCGAAGTCGACCATACTCCACTAGATATAATGATTGTGAATGAGGAGACAGGGGAGGTTGATGGCCGCCCCTGGATAACTATGCTCATTGACTATGATTCTAGACTACCGTTAGGTTTTGAAATCGGTTTTGAGCCACCTTCTCAACTATCTGTAATGAGGGCTCTAAGAAATGCGATACTTCCCAAAACCTATATTCGGGAGCGCTATTCTCACATTGAGAATGATTGGTTGGCATTTGGTATTCCCATGTCGATTGTTTGTGATAATGGTCTAGAGTTTCACTCTAACCTGTTAAAGCAAATGTGTATGGAGCTGGATATTGAATTACAGTATTGCCCGAAACATGAGCCTTGGTATAAAGGTGCTGTAGAACGATTTTTAGGGACACTAAATAGAGCGGTTTGTCATACCTTACCTGGTACCACATTTTCTAATATTACTGAAAGAGGTGACTATGATTCGGTTAAACACGCTAAAGTAACACTCAAAGAAATTGTCTCGCTAGTACATGAATGGATTATTGATATCTATAGTCAATCGATTCACAAAACTACTCTTCGAACACCTTCTGGCCTTTGGAGTGAAGGTCTCAATACAGTTGAGCCTTTATTACCGGAAAGTTTAGATAAACTAAATTTCATATTAACACGTGAGGCTACGAGGGTTTTAAGTCATAAAGGTATAGAAATTAACAATCTCTTCTACAATTCGAACGACTTATGGTCGTTAATAACCCGCAAACAAGAAAGTTATCCAGTAACAGTTCGATATGATGCTGAAAATGTAGGTTACATTTGGATTTATGATGAACGTGTAGGTGATTATATAAAAGTACCTTGTACTATGCCTGAATACGCAGAGGGATTAAGCCTTAGGAATCATAATCATATACGAAAACTGCTATGGGATAAGGGCAAAAGTGAGCAAAATGAGGAAAAACTACTTATAGCCAAAGATAAATTTGCTAGAAGACAGGAGGAGTTAAGCAAAAATAAATCATTGAGGGTGAGACAAAAAACAGCAAGGGAGCAAAAGCTTAAGATAAGTCATGAGCCTCATTGCTCTAACGGCCTTGCACCAAGTGCTCTAGATGAAGTTTATGATTTTGAAATTGTTGAAGGGTCAGAGTTCAAAGTAGATTACATGGGGGGAGCTCCAAATGAATAACATCCTAGATGCATATCAAAAAATATATAAAGTTGAAAACACGGTGATTTATCACCCTGAATTTCAAAACGCCTATAACACTATCAAAAGAGCTATTGAATTAAGGCGAACCGTAGGTTTGCAGCGAAACTTTTTTTGTATAGGGCAGACTGGGACAGGAAAGACCACCCTAAAAGATAAAATTGAAAGTCAATATCCGTCAGAGTCGCTAGAGGATAGGGAATTAACGCCCGTTTTCTGTGTAGATATCCCATCGACACCAACGAAAAAAAGCGTTGCTGAAGCAATACTGTATAAACTAGGTGAGCCCGCCTATACAAAAGGCTCTGCGACAGAGAAGACGGCCAGGGTTGTTGATCTGTTTAAAGAGAAAAGAGTTGAGTTGGTTATCTTTGATGAGGTGCAACATATATTTGATCAAGGAAATAAAAATACACCAAATGAAGTATCTGACTGGCTAAAAGAGGTTATTAAGGAATCAAAAGCATCAACTGTATTGATGGGGCTTCCCAGAAGTAAAAAGTTGCTTGCTGTAAATGATCAATTGAGGCGAAGGTTTAGCTCTCAAGTCGAACTGTCTCCCTTTAGCTTACAGACTAGTGAAGATGCCAATGTATTTGCAGGAGTTATTCAGCATTTTGAGAAGCTATTAGAGCTACCTGAGCCAATGAAATTACAGAAAGATTTACTCAAACGTTTTCACTATGCAACAAATGGCATTATTGATTACATAGTAAAAATTCTGTGTGCTGCTTTTGAAATAATTATTGTTTCGGGTGAATGCTCATTTACAACGAAGATACTTGAGCAAGCATTTACTATTAGCGTTTGGCATGAAGGAAGTGGAAAATTAAACCCTTTTAACAAGTCATTTGGGTGGCAACGGCTTGACAAACCAGGTATGCCGTTCTGCCAGCTTGAAGGCCGAAAACAACTGCGCATTCCGGCGTAAGTGCGGTGGGTAGCAATTGCTTTGCTACCCAGTCTTTCTACTTTTATCTACGTTAATAATCATTTTATGGAAATAGAACAAATTTTAAAACCTTTGATTTATCCTACCTGTAAAAAAGATGAATCGCCTTTAGGTTATCTTATTAGGTTAGCCTATTTAAATACGTATAGTAACTTCAGTTGGATTGTTGGAGATGGCAAGGGCCAGAAAAGAACTGCACTAAAAAAAGTTTATCGAGACTTAAAGCATACCAAGTGGTGTGGCCTTGTAAGTAAAGAAGGAGATATGCAGTTTGATGTATCTAATGCTCATCAGGCAGACCTAGCTGGTCACTTACGGTATTGTCCCTTATGCATAGAAGAGGATGGACATTGGAGGGCATCATGGCACCTACAGGCTTCCGTTGCCTGTATAAAACACAATGTGTGGTTAGTTGATGTGTGCCATTCATGCAATGAACATATACCTTTAAGAACTGCAAGGTTTGACTTATGTCGATGCGAAGCCAAGTTCACAGAAAATTGGAAGTTAAAAAGTTGCCCTCAAGAAGTGCTAAATATGCAGGCGTTTCTAGAAGGGCATATGATGAAAAGTGATAATAGTTTATTAATGAGTAATGACCATCGATTGCCTTTAGGTATTCGATCACAGCTTCTCAGAATGCTTTCACGGTTTATTCCTCGTTTTAGACCACTGAGGACTGGTGCTAATACAGAACTGATTCATATGGATACAGCGATGCCCTTAATGAATGATGTTGCTTTTGCATTATTTAGTGGAGAAGCAGGTTTTTGGAGTTTTCTAAAAACCATACATAAACATGGGCATGGAGACACTAAAATGGAAGCTGATAGGTTTACATATTTTTATCGGAATTTTTACAAGCTGTGCGTTCAAAGCTGTTTCAATCCTTATAAAAGGCTTTTAGAGGAATACTTGAATGAATACTGGGAGTTACCACTATGCCGAAGAAATAACCTTTTTAATGAGGCAACCTTAATGAAGCACCCTTGGGTTTCTCTGAAAAGAGCAAGTAGAGACTATGGAATTGATAAATCAGTTTTACGGCGTGCAATAATAGATAAACAGATCCGTTACAAGGTTTTGTCTAAGGAAAAGCGAAATTACACAGTTCTTTATAAACCGGATGTTGAACTAAGGATATTTCGATTTGAAGACTCAATATCGGGCATAGAAGCAGCCAATATGTTAGGTGTGACGAAAGCTCAATTTAAGCAGCTTAGAGATACCAATCATTTTAACAAATCTATTTCACCAAGAGAGGGGTATTGTGGTCATTGGCAATTCTCACGTCAGGAAATGGACCGAAGGTTGGATAGGATACTGTCAATTACGCCGATCGTTGAAGATGAATATTTGAGTACTCCTGAAATAATGAGAGCTTATGGAGGCCAAATTGATAACCTTTTTGTTTTGTTGTTTGATGCAGTTGAAGAGGGACAGCTACCAGCAAAAAGGAAGCTGAGAGAGCAAGGTTTTCGTTCAATTGTGGTTGAGAAAAAGGCTCTCGCTGTATGGATTAAGAGCCATGAACTAAAAAAAATTGAGTACTCTATACCTGCTGTGGCAAAACAACTCCAGATTAACCAGGAATTTTCCTACCAGCTTGTTCATACTGAACTATTGGAGTGTAAAGCAGGAGCAACTGAAGGAACTAGCGTTGTTAGTAAAATGCAACTCGATAAATTTAGGGAAACTTATGTTGTGCTATCTAAGCTATCAAAATTGGTAGAGTTAAGCTCTAGGGCTCTTATGAACTATCTAGCTAAATATGAAATATTTCCGGTGGATAACGATTGGAATGACAAGCTAAAGCAAAAGGTCTATAAGACATCTGATATTGATGGAGTTCCAATGTTCTCAAATGGCATACTGGAAAAGTTACTTTCTGAAATATGCTAATTAAATCGATAAAAAACCACCATTTTTGGTGGTTTTTTATCACTTAGATGTTTGGGTAAAACAAAATAAGTGAATTACACATTTACTCGACAACTTAAATATATATGAAAAACATAGAACTGCAAATTTATCGATTTGTACTTATTCTAAATAGGCCTATTTGATGAATTCTCTCTGTATTTTTAATTCCTTTGGTTCATAAAAACACGAAATACTTTTGGGTTTTGTTATGTTTCTTTATGTAAAAGTTATTGACAAAGGTAGACATGGATTATTAAATACGCTAGTTTTTAAAGTGTGTAGAGTGATTATTGGAGAAGTTATGGAAGCAAAATTGGAAAATAATAGCTCTGTTAGTACCAATAAATTGCAGTCTTTTACCGCTAAAATCTTTTCGTTAATTAGTCCTGTTTCAACTAGCCATAATACAACTGAATCATTAAAAGTTAAAATTAGCTCTAACGGCCTAAAGTTAGATGTTGACTCTTTATTAACAAATGATGCCATTACTGAGCAGGCAAAAGCCATTAAAGAAGCTTTATAAAAGTAAAAGCATAAGGACTTGCTTTGATAAATCTTACCTTACTTTTTTTGATGGCTGTGGCGTTATCAGGCTATGTTTATCAAATTACCTTCGTACATAGCAAATATCGCGTAACTAAGTTTCAAGGACATCATTTAATTTATAGAGTGCTGCTTTCAGGAATATTATTTTTTATAGTATCAGCTGTTTTATATAAGGCTACATGGTGGATAACAAGTAAAGGGTCTTTTCTATATGACTTTGCTGAATTCATCTTTCCAAGCGTTACTCAAGAATCTTTTAATATAACCATAGTTTCTATCAATGCTATTTTAATAGCTTTCTTCTGGGGAAAAATAAAAAACTTCTTTATTTATACTGCTTATAACATATTAAAAAACTACAATTCTAAGTCGTCTCATGGAAAAGGGGTGATACCACGAGACAAAGTCAAAAGGGCTGTGCCTAATAAGTTAAAGCGTAGCAAAACTGATAGAGATTATGATCTTGAGGTGTTTCAAACTTTTACTGATAGCCATAAACTCGCACATATCGCAGATTTCTATCTAAACCCTAGATTGAAGTTATTCTTATTAACTCTAAAGTCTAGAAAATGTTATGTATGTATTCCAACAGTCTTTAAATTTTCACCTGACAACCCGACTGCTAAAGAACTCAGCTTTATACCAATTTCAACAGGCTATAGGCATGAAGAAGACTTATGTCTAGAATTGACGACAGACTATATAGAAGTAATCAATATCTTAGCTGAAGATTTGAAGCCTAGTGAAGCTTTTAATGAAGCTAGGAAAAATGCGCATGAAGTACTAGATAGCTTTAAGATAACTGTATCATATGATGAAATTTATACGATTGCATCTTTTGATCTCAGTAAATATTTAAGCTTCAAAAAACAAGAAAACGAAAAACGAGTAATAATCAAAAAAGGAAGAAATGAACCTATTGATAAGCCAAGAGAGATAGATATTACGCCAGGGTGATGTCGTAGAGGTAGTATGGAAGTAGTTGAGATAAAAGGAGCGAAAACTTTTCTAAAAACATTATCACTTGATAATGAAAAACTTGATGGTTTTCTCAAAAAAAGTATTTTTAGAGGCCATGCAGACGCTGAATGGGAAGCAATTCCTTCAGCCTTTAGAAAAGAGATGCAGCTACTTTCTTATCACACATTAGCAGATATTGGTGAGCGAACGAATAGAGAGCAAATTGAAGCAGAATTTTATACATTATCTCTATTTGTTGAAGAACTAAATCAAAACGGATTTCATATTCCAAATGAAGAAATATTGAATATGGACGCTAATAGGAGTCAGTATTTTGATTTCCTTAATAAAATTGGACGCGGCGAATCAGTCTGGCCCCCTAAAAAATATCATTCATTAATATCTCTAGCTCAACATTATGGCATGCCTACAAGATTTTTAGATTTTACTTATGATCCCTATGTAGCGGTGTACTTTGCAGTTAAAGAGATACTTAGTGGATATGACTCAGAGTATTTAGCTGTATATGCTTTGAATACTTATCAAGCAAACATTAGAGATTATGATTTTATAGAAGACTATGAGCGAGATGGGCTTTATAAGAAAAGGCTTGAGAATCGTTTATACCAAATGGTGAAAGCACCATCTAGTTTTAATGATAACCTAAAAAATCAAAAAGGTTTATTCTTAGCATCTGTAGAAAAATCATTTTACTCAAACGATACCTTTGAACCTTACTCTTTAGATAATTATGTTTCAGACTCAAGAGACTTGGGGGGCTGTTATAAATTCATAATTAAATCTTGTCACGCGCGTGAGATCATGCAGTTACTACACAACCGTTTTTATAGTGCAAGTACAATGTTTCCGAGTATAGAAGGTTGTATAAATAGTATTTATGAAAAAGGTCGACTTACGACATAACAAGGCATTAAAGCAGGACAAAACAGTTGGCCTTTGTTCCCTCGTCGCTAATTATAACCAAGCGTGGACGTTACCCTGAATATAAGGAGAGGGGGTTAGTGTCATTAATAGTTGAATTGAGCACCTTGGTTAAAAGTGCAGCGGAGAAAAAAAGACTAGAAAGCGTAATTAATGACATTACAAATGATGTTGTTTTTACAGCAACATTAGCCAAGGGTGAGAAATCTAAACTTCAACAAGACATTGAGGACTTTACTTCAAAAATCCTTAAAGAGCGCTGGAAGAAACATTTTCCATTTACATCTTGTAGTACAACATTATTTTGCTAAAAGGTTACTTGTTTTTACACGGCAAAAAAGGAGAAACTTGTGGATAGACGAAACTTCATGCAGTTAATGCCTTTGATAGCTACCAGTACGTTAGTAGGTTGCAACGTGGAAGATGTCTCCGATTTGGAAGATTTTCATGCTCGCTTTATAACCCTTTATGAAACAGAGCAATTTGATGAGTTGGTTACTAATTATTACTCTACGGATTGTACAGTATACTCTGATAGTTCAATGAGAAAGTACAATAAACTTAGAAATGCATTAAAAGCAATGCACCGTGTTCAAAAAAGAAGTGGCATGTTTCCAACGCGTGTTGATGACCTAAGTATTAGAACAGCTGAGGATATTGCTGTGATACGTCATGATATCAAATCAAAGTCGGGCAATACTATCAGTGGGTTACTAACACTTATATGTGAGAAAGGTGGTGCCAATTGGAAAATTGTACATAGTCATTTTAGCACTAGAAATTCATGTGTTTGAACGGATTATTTTAGGCGCACAATAATTTTGAGTTATGATTCAGGTAACCTGTTTGATTTGGGTAATTAACGGTTATTATTTTTGCGAGGAAAAGATATAACAATGGGAGCTTTTGAAAAAGGATTGAGTTTTGAACATTCTGTTTTGTGCTTACTTAATTTGGTTCCAAACTCTAGAGTTTGCGGTGAATCTTTAATTTGTGGAAAAAAAATTGACCTAATCTTTGAGTTTTCATTCCAGTTTAATAGAAAAGAAATAGCTGCAATAGAATGTAAAAATTACAATAAACCATTATCCAGAGAGCAATGTGTTCAAATTACTTCAGATTATCGTTCAATAGTAGAGGATAACTCTATAGATTGCCTTTTTCTCGTAACAAGTAATGGAATAACTGCATCTTCTAGGCACTTATTTGACAACAAGAAGTATTTTCATTTTTCCATTTATGAATTGACTCAGTTAGTCATGAGATTAGATGAGCTTATCCTAAATATGGAACTTCAATTTGGCAATGACGGCCTAGAGGAAGAGTATATAGAGCCATTAATTCAAAAAGTAGAAAGTGGACTATTAAGAGACTTCGTGAGTTGCCAGAAAAGAGGAATATTTAATAAACGTACTTTAAGCAGCGTTGCGAAAAAGTACCAACATATTGAATTCAAAAAGAATCAAACAAATGTTATCTGCAATTATTTTCCTGATATATCTCTCAAAATAAAAGATGTTATTAATTGGTGGATTGAAGATGAAAAAGTTAAATACCACATAGCTGTGATAGGAACATATGGGATAGGAAAAAGTTCTTTTGCTAGAAGCATAGTTTATCAACAAGCATTACGTTGTAAAAAAGATCCTTCAAGACGAATACCTTTGTTAATTAATTTAAAAGAGTTTTCGTTATCAACGTCAATCGATAGGCTGATTACTTCTGAACTATCAATTAATCATAATGTTACAAACCCCTCTTTTGCTAAATTTATCTCTTTAAGTAAGATGGGACGGTTCTTACTAGTACTTGATGGAATTGACGAAATGAAATCAAAATCTAGTAGCTTTGAACTTAAAATGTGCTTTTTCGAACTATCTAAACTATACACAGAAAACAGCAAAGTCATTTTGTTGGGAAGGCCTACTATATTTTCATCTGAACAGGAATTGACTAATTTTTTATCCGGTATGCTGGAAACAGACTTTGTAATGGAGCATCAAGTGATTGAGCCCAGTCTCTGGAGTTTTGAGCGAACTAAAGAACTGATTAAAAAAAGAATATCTAGACTGGATCGGCAACGCTATGACTCTACTTTATTGAAAAATGTATTAACAAAAATTGAACATCATAAAGATAAGCATTTTTTGGAGTTATTACAGAGACCCATTCATGTGAAAATACTTTTGCAAATTGCAAAATATGTCGATGATATTGACACTATAAAAGGTCGAGGGGAGCTGTATTATAAATTCGTTAAACTGTGTTTAGAAAGAGAAGTTGCGAGAGATAGCAATTGTAGAGAAGTTACGCTCTCTGTAATAGATCGGTATAACTTCTCTAAAGCCCTTGCTCATAGAATGATGAAAAATGGGAACAGCTCAATTAAGTTTAGCGATATACCGTTAGAATTGGTGATTCAATATGTACGAAGTCCGAAAGATCAATTTTTAGAAAATGAACATATTAATATTGATAAACTTGAGGCTCTAAAAAGAGATTTGATTTTAGGATCATTTTTAGAACGAGTAGAGTTTGATTCTTTAATTTTTTCGCATAAATCGTATTGTGAATTTCTTACTGCAGAGAACATAATTGATCACCTTGTTGAGGGACGGTTGGAAGATTTAACAGCATTAGAGTTTACGGAAGAGGTTTGTGAGTTTGTTAGAGATAGAATAGATTTAGAAAAGCTATCTTCAATTGATGTTGCTATTTCTACTATGGCTGACGAAATTGATTTCTCTATGTGGAAGCCTATCGGTTATTCCTTAGCCAAAGGGAATGTTTTTAACGAATATTGTTTGGGAACTATTATGGCTGGCAGCTCCGTAATCTGCCCGCACATAGGTTCATTCTTGTTTTATGACGAGTTACAGCAAGAGTTTACATCAGCTATTTTAATAGGTGTAAGAAAGAATAAGTCAGAGATTTACTTGAAGCATTGTGTTGAAGCCTTGCTAAATGGACGTAATAAAGAATTTCGAGTTGCACTTATCGATTTACTTGAAGAAATTTTCCAAAGAGAGGCAACCCCCACCTTAATAGATTTAGTTTTTAAACTGTTTTCACAAATTCATGTTGATGTGTCAGGAGAAATAATTACTAAACTTTATCTTTTTGGTAAAAATGAATTTGCAGTAAAAATAACGCTTTATTTTATCAATATTACTAGTTCTAAAAATTTCAAATCTGTAGCAAGTTATATATATAATGCTATTGATATTGCCGAATGTGAAATTTGTGAAAGCACTCATTCGAGAATTGTTGAATTGGTAAATAATAAAATACCGAAACAAAAGCAATTGAGAGCTAGTTAATTTTTGAAGTCTGGGCAGTCCAACAAACGGTAGGGGATAATAAATATAAGGCATTCATAGAGTGCCTTTTTAATTATTAGACTGGAATGCCCTGAAATGATCAAATAAAATTGGGATATTACAGCCTGTTGTTATTAACTTTTTACAAGTTTTGAATCTACGAAGCTCTTTTTTCTTCATCGTTAGCTAATCAAAGCGAATCTGCTAATTTCATCCTATTGTTCCTGTGTGTAATGTTATTAAAAAATATAGAAATGACAGGATAGGGCACTTTCCTCAAGGAGCGCCAACAAGTCCAATGCTTTCAAATTTAGCAATGATTGAATTTGATAATATAGTTGAGCATATTGCTAGAGCGTGTTGATCTTTGCTGTACACATTCTAATCAACCCACATAGGTAGCCACATTAACGAAAAAGCCAGAGCTACCACGCTTTGGTAATTTCGAGCCAATTTATCATATCGAGTCGCTACGGC
>Ga0213838_1000502_pt1 | contig 28085 bp, 22 predicted proteins | sample SWPATP13_FD_160577 | JGI IMG/M metagenome (GOLD analysis project Ga0213838, IMG submission 160577) | Coastal seawater microbial communities from Marineland, Florida, United States - SWPA TP1 #3 | ecosystem: Environmental > Aquatic > Marine > Coastal | place: USA: Florida | collected 2016-08-06 | reverse complement strand
CTCCAATTTTAGACCGCGAAGTCATAGAATTTGCAGCCACGGTTCCGTCCGCCTTCAAATTTAAAGACGGCGAGAAAAAACATATCCTCAAAGAAGCTTTTAAACCGCTGTTACCAGACGACATTCTATACCGTAAAAAAATGGGCTTTTCAGTACCGCTGGACAGCTGGCTCAGAAATGAAATTAAAGCCATCGCCGAAAGCTACATCCTGAAAGACAACAACGGCCTGTGCCGGTACTTTAAGCCGGCAGTAATCCGTCAGTTCTGGCAGCAGCATCAAAGTGGCAGTTACCAACATGGCACACTACTTTGGAGTATGCTGATGTTTGAAATGTGGTATCAACGCTATGGTAATTCGAAGTGATAATTAGCGCTCCTTACGACAGAGACTACCTAAACTTCTTGCGTGGAGCCTCAATATTAAGGGTAATGCTTGCGCACCTTGGGCTGAGTTGGTTCTATCTGCCTTATAGTCAGTATATTGGGGTGTTTCTACCCATTTTCTTTTTCGTTTCGGGCGCTGTTGCCTATAACAGTGCTTCACGCAACCTGGATAAAAAGCATACTTTCCTTTTACGTTACATTACTTTAATAGTGCCTTTCTTACTTTTTACCTGGCCCTATTTATTTAATGAAAAATACCTGACCGAATTTAACCTTTACGAATTGGTGACTTTGTTAACGGCTTGGCCAGATCGCGCCATCTATAGTTTTCCGATTAAGCAAATTTGGTTTATAAATGCCCTGATTATGATGTTTTTTATGACTCATCATATATTTCGAGCAGGCATTAAAAACAGAATTTGGATAATCTTTCCATTTATTGCATCGGTAGTTTACCTCTTCATTGCTGAAGGTTCTGACCTGCCTAAATTTTATCGTGATTTTTACATCGTCAGAAAGCTCGACTATCCTAATCAGCTGCATCAGGTACTTTCGTTGTTCAACTATTATTTGTTTGGAGCCGTTTATTATTCATTTCAAAAGGTGTTCAAAAAGCTAAATAGTGTGTTAACTGTTATTTTCGGCTTCATTTGTGCGATGCTTATATTCAATGTTGAAACGCCAGAAAATATGCGTAGTTACTTTTTTGAGCGAAACCTTTACTTTACAAGCTTTTCGTATTTTGTGTTGTTTTTCGTAATGGGCATTCAACCCTATGTCAAATCATTCATATATCAACCCGTGACTTATAAACTTTTCAAAAAGTTAAGTGATAACAGCTATGCTTTATTTTTATTGCACACAGCCCTTCTTTTTGCGGTAGAAAAACTATTTCACCTGGAGTCTCTATCGAATAGTCCATTGTTAGCAGTTGCACGAATAATCATAGTCATCAGTTTAAGCTTGATGCTTGCGCCTTTTTTCACACGGTTAAGTCACTTTGTATTAAGTAATACCAAAAGTCTCATAACGGAGCGTAATTTATAATGCGAAAAGTAATGCATATCACCTATGATATGCGTATTGGCGGTACCGAGATGGTCATTAAAAACCTGATAGAAGGTTTTGCTGCGACCTCAATTGAAATGTCTATATTCTGTATCGAGAATCCTTTAGGCCCCTGGGGGGAAGTGCTTAAACAAAACGGCATTCAAATTACCACGCATCCCCGCCAGCCTGGTTTTGACAAAGCGCTGATTAAAGCCATTCGGGCCCATATCCGCCAACACAAAATCGATATTATACACTGCCATCAGTACACCCCTTGGGTCTACGGTGTAATTGCTGCAGCAGGTCTTAAAACTAAGGTTATATTTACCGAACACGGCCGCTTCTACCCCGATTTTGGCACCTGGAAGCGTAAGTTAGTCAACCCTGTACTCCAGAGCCTGACAGACAGCATGACGGCCATTTCCGCCGCCACCAGGCAAGCGTTGGTCACCCACGAAAACCTAAACGAAAAAAAGGTATCGGTAATCTACAATGGCATTCAGGCGCTGTTGCCGGCTGAGCAGTCATCACTGGACGCCTTGCGCGAGCAGTTAAAGATTCAGCCAGACACAATTGTGTTGGGCACCATTGCTCGTTTTGACCCCATTAAGAATCACCTGATGATGTTAAGCGCTTTCAAGGACTGCCTGGATACCGGATTAAATGCCGTATTGGTGATAGTGGGCGATGGCGAGATGCGCTCAGCTATTGAGCAACGAATCGCCGAGCTGGGTATTGCCGATGCGGTCAGACTTACCGGCTATCAGCCACAGCCATCGCAATATCTCTCTCTTATGGACATTTTTCTTCTGTCTTCCTTCAGCGAGGGAACTTCCATGACGCTGCTGGAAGCAATGTCTATCGGCAAACCCTGCGTCGTCACTGACGCCGGGGGTAATAAAGAAGTAATTGCCCACAATGAAAACGGCCTGGTGGTGGGCAATGACGATCAGACGGCCTTTGCCCTCGCGATTCAACAAATTGTCAGTGATAAAGCGCTGTATGATAAATTTGCCAGCGCGGCAAAAAGCCGGTTTGCCACACGCTTTAGCGTAACGTCTATGTGTGATGCGTTCAACAGCATCTACCAACGGCTAGCCTCGTAAACGACGAACAGTAAAACGGTCATTATTATGCCAAACCAATCTCCCACATCGGCAAACAAGCCAAGTAAGAAGCGCTTCTGGCGCAAAGGGCGGATCATCAAATACAGTGTAATTCTTATCCTGCTGGCGTTAATTTTTTCGTTTTCGCCATTGGTTATCCCCACGAGTAACCTGACGCCAAGCCAGGCTGCACAGGCGCGCTCAGGTGCCGCAAAGATTTTAAAGCCGTTAATGTCATCCCGGGAAGACGTCAGTATTTCGGTAACAGCCGACCACCTTGAAGCCATATCAAATGCGGTCAGTTATACCGTGCCGGCGGTGCAGTTACGTTTAAACAGCAGCAGCTATGGCATTCTTATCGCCTCTTCCCTGACCACTATCCCTGGTGTGCTGTATGTTAACTTCAGTTGCTGGCTGATGCCTGATTTCAATGGCACAATGACATTTTCGCAATGTAAGCTGGGCAGCCTCCCTGTTCCCGGTAAACTTATTGAATACTTCGCGAAAGGCCTCGCCCGACTGCTTTTCGGTGAAGAAGCACTGACCACTCTGAATAATATTTTATCCAATACGCAGCTGGAAAATAACCAGGTCGTGGTACGTTTCAAAAAGCCCGGTAACCTTAAAGCAGCGGTTGAGCAACGACTCACTGACACATTTAAGATGGTTCAGGATTTACGGCAGATCAATGGCGTAGAAACCGAGACCATTCAAACTTATCTGGACTACATTCAATCACATTCAGAGCGCACTGCAACGACAGCAGAGATGATCGGAAAAACCTTCTTGCTGGCTAAAACCCGTTCGGCATCTGAAGATCCCACCGACGAGAACTTCGCGGCCTTGTGGGCACTGGCGATGTCTTTTGGCGCTCCGGACTTTGCGCGAATTGTTGCTATGCCTGTGGATTACTCATTAATGCAGCCGAAAAAATATGTCCTGCGAGGTAGGATGGATCTTCGACTGCACTTTTTTTACTCAGTAGCATTGCGGCTGGCCAGCGAAAAGCAAATGAGTATTAACATAGGCAAACTCAAAGAAGTGATGGACTCTGCCAAAGGCGGCTCGGGCTACAGTTTCCGGGATCTTACTGCGGATAAAGCAGGTGTTGAATTGGCCGATTTCGCCATCTCCAGTGACTCCAACGCTCGCCGTGTGCAGGAAGTTTTAGCCGGTATCGACAGTGAAAGTCAGTTTATCCCGTTACTCCACGACCTGCCAGAGGGACTGAGTGAAGAAACCTTTGCCAGTGTATTTGGCAGTGAGTCAGATCCAAGATATCAGGAAATGGAAGCGCGGATAGATAACCGCATTCAGGCTTTGCCCGTTTACGCCAATGATACGCCGCAACGCCAACAAGCAATTACGACAGCCACCTATGACAGACCTGTTAAAGCCGGTCAGATTACCCAAAGCGGCAACTGGTATCAGGTAGATACGCACACCCATACCAGGTTTTCAGATGGTCGTTTCAGCATTACGCAGTTGGCAGAAAATGCCAGTAAGTTTGGCTGTGACGCTGTTGCTATTACCGACCACGGCGATCATAACCTGAAAGGGGTATTTTCTGCAGAATACTGGCAGGATTTCGCCAATGCTTCGTCTCAGTTCAGTGATTTAACCCTGATTGCCGGTCTGGAGTGGAATATTCCACCGTTTGCCGGCCGCGAGCATATGACCTTACTGTTTCCTGAATCGGTGAACCATGACCGGCTTATCAGCCTGTTCAGAGACCGTTATGATCATTATGGCAAAACTAAATCCACTACTATTGATGAAAGTCAGGCATTGGAATGGTTGAATAGCCAGTTTAAAGGTAGCGAGACGCCGCCGGTTGTTATGTATAACCATCCCAGCCGCAAAGATTTAGAACCCGGCGAAAATGCTCATGACATGCAGAAATGGCGATCACAGACTCCTTACGTTATCGGCTTTTCCGGTGCGCCGGGCCATCAGAAAAAGCGTGGTGAAGATAACGGGTCCTATAATAATCGGTTTAAAACCCGCCATGGCTGGGATCCTGCCGTGGCTATTCCAGGCAATGATTGGGACACCCTGCTGCAGGCCGGCTTACAAACCTTTGCCGCTCGCGCACCATCCGATTTCCATAATACCCGTATGGACTACTGGCCATGCGAGTTTTCAACCACGCACGTCTACGCCAGCAGTCGCCGCACCAACGATCTGCTAAACGGATTCGCCAGCGGTATTTACTGGGCCCAGCATGGTAAATTTGTCGCCTCATTGAGTGCGCAGGTACAAAATGACAACGGGCAGACACTCGCTCAGGCTGGAAACGTGATCGACAGTCCTCGTTTACCGCTCACCGCCAAACTTAGCGTGACGCTGAATGAGAAAGACTGGCAGGGCTTTAAAACGTCACTGGACGAGGTTACGGCAGTGATAGTGACTGAGAATGGCGTGCAAACAGAAGTATTTTTCCCTGATTCACAGCGCCGGGAACATAGCTTTGAGATACGCCTGCCTGCCAATGCTAACATTACGGCGGTGCGTTGGTTTGGACGCAGCATTCAACCTGAGCAGCATCACTATCAGTTCTTTACCAACCCGGTGATGATCCACTGGCAAACTAAATAAGGCTAGTGAAGAAGATAAACGTATAGTGACTTTAGTTAAAGAGCTCTAAATGGCACAAAACACTTTAATACTGATGAGTGATTAAATGTATGAATAGACCAGGTAATAGCAATCTCAGGCAAGTGATACGCTCATTGGCAATGCTCTCATTACTAAGTGGCCTGATCTTGCTACTTATAAATATCTATGGTTTGAACCGGGATTTAAGGCCTACCGGCCTGGTTCCTGAAGTCCTTCGTTTTGGTGACCAAGACCTGTCTCTCTCTCCTATTGAGTTAACTGATGCTATTAGCCGTTTGCCCGGTGAGTCAGACGCAGACTTCGCCAGGCGACTCACAATAGTGCTATCAGAAGGGATAGCCCACGTTGAGTGGGAAAGATATGACCCAGACCTATTCCATCAACGAGTTCCTGTATGGGAAAACTATATACTTTACTTTATGGGGGTTGCGACCAGTATCCCGGAATTTAAACGCTACCATTTTGCTAACCCCTATCGGAGCCTGGAGCGTGGCATTGGCATTTGTGGCGATGCTTCCATGACTCTATCTGGTTTACTTGATGAGCAGGGAATCGAGAATCAAATCATTACTGTTCCGGGCCACGTGATGGTACAAGCAAAAGTAAATTCACAGCTATTGTTACTCGATGCAGACTTTGGTGTTGTGCTTGACCATGGTATTGCCTATTACCAACAACACCCACAAGTGCTCATAAAAGAATACCAGCGGCAATTAGGGCGAGTGAATGACGGGGAACTCATGATTGCTGGCAACCTCAGTGAAAAAGGCTTTTTAGTATGGAACGGCACAGCACATTTTATCACTAATAAGTATTACTTTGAGAAGTTTGCTTATTGGGTCAAATGGCCACTGCCTATTGCTATGATTCTGTCAGGAATATGGTTTCTCATAAAAACTAACAAAAAGAGCTAAGCCTTGGGTCTTAGTGGTAATTTCTCCCAGCATAGGCGGAAAAACTTTAAAATTAATTTATACAAATATCCGTAACAATGTACCCGGTCTTTCAATAACCACATCAGTGCATAATTGGCTAAAAGAAAGCCGCTTCCTACTGCGCTCACTTGCAATACAAAAGTTCCGAAATTTGTAACTGGTGGAAGGACTGAAGATACCCCCAAATGCATGACATATATAAAAACGCCAGCAGGAATCATTGGTAGAAGTAATGGCGAAAAAGCACTTTTGCCAAGCATGGTCCATACAACAAGCATAAAAAATGCTGCAGCAGCAATGAGATCCAAACTTATTTTGTATACCCCTAACTGATATATGCTTTCGAAATCGACGCTGAAAAATAAAAAGCACTGAAGCAAGGTTGATACCACTGAGTATACAAATAATAGCCGGGTCTTATCTTTTAACATGATAATGGTGGTCAGGAGTCGGTTAAAAGACATAATTAGCGTTTGTAATGAAAAAATCGCCAGTAGGGATGAGTACTCTACCCATTTTTCGCCCAAAACAAAGCCAACAAGAAATACTTCATGAGTAACCATAACGTAAACCACTGGAGCACATACAATGGATAGGGTTACCAAGACCACCTGAATTTGCTTTTGAAGATATGTTTTGTTGTCTTTAAACTGAGAAAACTGAGTTAACAATTGGCTTACAGCAGGGCTAACGACCATTGTTGCAGGGATCATGGCGTAATATCTCATAGAGTTATAAGCACCCATTATTGCTTTGGGGAATGCTGCACTAACAAATATCGCATCGATTTGACTTCTAAAGTAACTGACAATTGATTGAAGCAATATCCATTTTGAAAAATTTAACTGCGATCTAAAGCCCGTTAAACAGAATTTAGGTAGCATGGGAGCAATCGTATAACTCGCTAAAAACCCACTAAATGTTACTAAAACCTGGCCAATTACAAGCGCCCAATAAGTTTCATATATAATAGCGATAGCAATAGTGATGCCTGTCGTAACGAAGCGCGAAATGATGTTCCAGGTCGTTATTGCACCCAACTCTTGATTTTTATATTTATAAACCATCCCCGGACTACTTAAAGTGCCAAGTACAATCTGAAAGCTACAGACAAGTATGATAGGAATTAAGCGAGAATCATCATAGTAATGAGCGATAGGAATACTCGCAATGGCTAAACATGTAGCAAGCAAGCCCCTCAAAAGGAAGTTTATGGTCCAGTTAGTCATTACTAATTCATCACTTATTTCCCCACGGCTCATGAGGTAACCTCTGCCACCGGTATCTGAAATTACGCTGATAAAATTAATAAACAACATGGCTATAGCAACAAGCCCATAGTCCTCCGGCGAGAGTATACGCGCAAGGATAATAAGGCTCACAATTCCAATCATACGACGACTGATTTCTGTGAGCATAGCTAAAGAGCTGGCAATCAGGCCTGAGCGGACAGTTAACACAAGAGAATCCTTACTTAGAATATTGAATTTGGAGAAACCTTACAGTATTCAACTAACCGTCTTTTTAAATTAATAAATAAAGACATCCTGTGCCCTACTTTTATTTATTTTTTTAAAAGCCGGTTAAGTCTTTTACGCACGAGAAACGTTTTAACAGGGCTTAAATGAGATGTAAGAGCCTTAAAGTCCGTATCAATTTTTTCATTGATAACGCGCATATTCAGAGGCCACTTGTCGATGGGCAATTGATCCAGAAAAATTTCCTGAATTTTTCCTAACTCGTATCGGGCAATTCGATTAATATATAACTTTATATCGGCTTTTCTGAATACGGATAAGCCTTCAAAGTAGTATCCTGCCCCCTCTAACCAAGTTGTTCGGTCAGGAAGGTTGTAATCAAAAAAGTTTAAATCTGTATTTACAGCTTTTGTCAAAAAAGAGTCAATCCAGTTTAATCCAATTGGCAATTTGAATGGTTTTTCACGAATTCTTTCTAAAAAGGTGTTTTTCATTCCATATAAGTTACCGAAGAAGCATGCCCTTTCCAGCACTAAGCTGCGATAAAATTCAATATTTCTGCCAGACAAAGGCAACCCCGCAATTACAACAGTTTTATCTGAGGTAGTCGCCAAATGGCGACTCAAAATATCAAAGCAGTCAGCCGAAAATTGTACATCGGCATCACAAAAGAAATGCACACTAGCATTATCAGCAATTTCATGGATATAAGTGTTCCAGGCATTACACTTATCCCCCAGAGCAATCTCTATTACCTCGAGCGCGTCAAATCCTAACTTAGCTTTAATTTGATGCGCAATATCGACAGTTTCATCTGTACAGCCATTTGCTATTAGACAATAGCGATTTAACCCATCACTACAATTTTTAAAGACACTATTAATTGAAGCTTCAATATTTTCCGCTTCATTATAGGCGAACATCACCACATTATACTTTACATCGTTCACGCCGCTGACCTTTGCTGCTGGGGCACTTGTTCACTCGTTGGGTTGGACTTTGAAGAGTTTTTCGCAAGATGATAATTTGCGGAAATTAACACAAGTAAGAAATAAAAGGGTTCAAATATAATCAAGTCGAGGAAAATCGCCCCGAAAAAGAATCCGATTAGACCTCCCATACAAGACAAGTTGATATAGTCAAAGACTGAATTGTCTTGCGTCATTCTTCGCACTTCCTTGAATTGTTTGTAAGATACATAAAAGAAAGACAAATAAATAAAACCAGCAATTAATCCTGTATTGGCTGAAAAGTTCAAAAAGGTATTATGCGCAACATGGGGGGACTTCCCCGGATGTAACAAATTTGAAGCATACTGAAACCGCTGAGGACCAGCACCCAATATAGGATATTTTAAGGCGATATCAATACCCACCGACCAAGACCGTAACCTTGGGTTTAAAGGCTCTTCTGAATTTCCTGCTTCAGCTTGTGAAACAGTACTGCTAGTGCGCTGCATTAACATACCGCCTTGCCAAACTAGCATTCCAACAAAGCCTATAGCGATTAATATATTTAAAAATTTGGACCGTACTACTAAAGCGAAAAATAACGTGACTGCAGCAGCACTAATAAGAGCCCCCCGAGAGGCAAATAAAATTAACGCATGCCAGATGAAAGGAATAGACAATAACAAGCCATAGCGCACAGCCTTATTCTTAAAATAACGGGCACCAAACATAACAAACGCCATCCCACTAGTGAGCAATATGGAAGCGGTATTACCGTCTTTATAGGGGCTGTATCTTGGACCGATTAATCGCCCCTGATCAAACATTGACCAATTATTGGAAAAGTAGTGATCGTTCGCCCAAAAGGCATAGTACACGACAATGAAGATGTACATGTAACCAAAGTATTTAATTGTATCTTCCCGATTGATGAGTGGAAGTACAAAAAAATACATCATAAAAATAGTGGTAAAAATATCTACGACTAAATCTCCACTGACCGCAGAATAATAGCTGTCAAATGGTGTAAACAAACTGGACAAATGGATGATGATAAACAGTCCGAACATACCTTTGAATTGCCCTGTCTTGTAGACATCCCAACGTATATTGCCCTGCAAGGCGTGCCAAACCCAAGCAATAATGGTAATACCTGCCGACGCTTTAAAAGCAGAAAAATCTTCAAAAGCCCAAAACCAGATATATTGAGGCTGCATAACCGAGACAATGGAATAGGTGAAAGCCGCTATCCATGGTGCATTAAAAATACACAGGGCACTTGCCAGTAGTGCTAAGTAAAGTCCTAATTTAACCATTTTGATACTCTATGAGGCGCACCTCACAATCCGTGTTCTTCGCTGATTTTCTTATTTTTATCAAAATATTGTCCTAAACTATTGGCATGCTGATAATACAAAGCATCCCTAGGGTAATTCATTGCAGAACGCCGAATTTTTTAATCTCAACTTTGTACGTACACCGGTCATTAAAGTGACTCCTTGCTTCAACAAACATCAAGTGCAGTTCAAATGACAGAGGTTATTCTAACCAATAATCATGAACCTTTTGTAATTTATTTTGCTTTTGCTAAAAAGATCGTAATTTTATTATCGAGTATCGATTTTTACACTCATAATCAGTACATTACAAATATCTATGTGAAAGGTCAGCCGACAATTGGTTTAGCGTACTGTTTAGTATGTTTCGCTTACAGTAATGTACCGCATTTGTGTTGCTATTTCGCTGACGTATTTCAACAAACCAAAGTCGCTATCGCATTTGAGTACAATAATGGAGTGAGAGCTTATTTCCTTACTGTGTTTCATTATTTAGCTCTTGCCATTCTTTTATAGTTAGCGTTGAATACCAAAAAGTACTGGGGCTGGTCACTTCAAAAGACATTTACCTCATCGGTTCATACGCATACCGAACATAAGAAACGATAAATAAGTCGTTGATATACAAAACTGAGGTCTATTTATATGAAAAGTCAAAGAATCCATGGAATGGATTTTGCGAGAGCAGTACTAATGACGTTGGGGATTATTTATCATTCAGCGCTCATCTATGTGCCCAATCCCAGTTGGGCGATGCAGTCAGGTCAGTCAGCCTCTTTCTTCGCCTCGCTGACGACTTTCACATCATCTTTTCGAATGCACGCTTTCTACGTGATCGCTGGCTTTTTCTTTCTTTTAATCATTCAAAAGAAGGGAGTGAATAGTGCCGTCAAAGATCGCATAGTAAAGCTCGGGATTCCCTTACTTTTTGTTGGCTTCACCATAAATTTTGTTGCGAACGCTTTAGCCATGAATTACAGCTTCCCCGAAAATCCTTTAATGTATGTTATTAAGGGTGAATGGATGCGCCATCTATGGTTTATTGGAAATCTAATTGTTTATTGTTATGCCCTGTCTCTTGTAATTTCTATTTTTAAAAAGATAAGCGCTTATAAATTATTCACAACAGCAATACTAATAGGGGTTAGCCCCATACTAATCGCCGTAACTAAAGACCAAATTTGGCGCTTCACAGGATACGACAACTTTATGTTTATATATCCTCGAAATCTTGTAATATTCCTCCCCTACTTTCTTCTTGGGGCCTTCTTATACCTGCATAAAGAGGCTGCATTGCGCTTAATAAATATAAAAAACCTGATTTTGCTAAGCGTGTTAACAATACTGTTGATGGCATTGCGAACAAAAGTTGATGGTTTAACGGGTAACTTTATATCTGAGTATTACTCTATGTCCGCGTCTTTAACGGCAATTACACTGTTGTGTTTATTGGGCAATAAAGGGTCTGAGAAAGTTAGAGAATTTACTGATGCAAGCTACACCATATATTTAATCCATAGTCCGATAATAATGGTGTTATTTTACTTCTTTTTTACTGACTCGTACCTTAGCTTGTGGCTCCAGTATATTATCCTGGTAACCGCCACCTTTATTATTTGCTACCTAATTCATCACTTATTAATTGATAAAATCCCGCCACTCGCTTTGTTAATGAACGGCAAAAAAACACCGACCGGCCAAGCAAAGGGTTTGCCTGAATAACCAAAATTAAATGAAGACTAGTATCAAATTAAATTCTGACCCGGAATATTTTGAGAGTAGAATTCACTCGCAAGGATTAAAGCCTACACTATGAAGAAAACGCTTATAAAAATTTTACCTAAGTATCTATATCTTTATCTTAGGTGGTATGACTTTAAGTTTAACCGTGCAAAGGGGTTTAAAAAAGTTCAGGAAGCGAGAAAAGTGGATAGCCCGGAAAACGGTGGATACCTGCCTTTCGACAAGGCCCAGGCTATTTTTGTACACATCCCTAAATGTGCTGGCATCTCCCTAAACAAGGCGTTATTCAATAGCATTGGCGGTGGGCATACTACATTAGAGCAATACATTAATGTTTTCCCCCCCAGACTATTCTGCAAGTATTTTAAATTTACCTTTGTCAGAAACCCGTGGGACCGGGTTGCATCAGCGTACTTTTTCCTACAAACAGGTGGCATGAATCCTTGGGATAAAGAGTTTTATGAGCAAGAGCTCGCGCAGTATGCGAGTTTTGAAGACTTTGTATTGAATTGGTTGAAACCAGAAAACCTTTTCAAGCATCATCACTTTACACCCCAGTACCACTATTTATTTGACCAGTATAAGAAAGTTTCGGTTGATTATGTCGGCTATGTAGAATCAATCGATGAGGACTTTGCCTACATATCGAAGCGGATGGGCGTGAATGCATCGTTGGCCAAGAATAATGCTGTTCACAGAGCAGATTACCGAAATCTGTATTCACCAGAAATGATTGAGAAGGTAAGAGAAGTCTATCAACAAGACATTGAGCTTCTAAACTATGACTTCAACGGTGTAATAGAACCAGTGCGAAACTTATCGCACCTCTTAAACTAAGATTTAACGATAACTCGGTTGTGGCTGTTTTGGAACATGGAGGAATGCCTCCACAGAACCGGAAAATCGAGCTGTGCTAACAGCCTCTTTGAATTCAGAAAAGGCCGCACTAGAAGCTATTTACGCAGCTCAAACTGTAAACAGATTTAATGTGATAGCTACTTCCTATATGCTATCAAGCTGGGTATTCTATAGCGGCAAGAGCTATACCGAATGTGGAACAAGATGGCTCAGGTTCTGACTGAGTGCAAAGGATTTACGAGTTTAAAGTTATGACAAGAAAAATACGCGTGGCGGTAATAGGATGTGGCGCAATTTCTCAGCAATGGCATATACCCATTCTGGCCGGCCATCAGGAATTTGAGTTATCCGCATTAGTAGATGCCTCAACAGATATTTTAAATGCTGTCGGCGACGGCTTCAACGTAACGACACGTAAAACCGATTACAGAGAATTAGATACATCAGAACTTGATGCTGTCATTATTGCAACACCGGTGACCTTGCATTTTCCGATTTCAGAGTACTTTTTAAATCATGGTCTTCATGTACTCGTGGAAAAGCCCATTGCTTTAAATGGAAGCGAATCTGCCAAGTTGGTTGATATTGCCAAATCGCAAAACCTGACACTTAGTGTTGGGTTATATCGTCGGCTATTCCCAAGCTTGTCTCTGCTGAAGCAAATGATCAAGGACGAGCAATGGGGGCGCCCCTTAGGTTTTTCTTTTAATTGGGGAGACTTTTATAGCTGGAGTGCTACTTCATTAGGCAACATGCAAAAAGCATTGGCCGGTGGCGGTGTTTTGATGGACTTAGGACCCCATGCATTAGATTGGCTAACATTTTTGTTCGATGGTGAAATAAAACTCGAAGCTTATGCTGACGATAGCTGTGGCGGCATTGAAGCCGATTGCGAATTGGAATTAACAGCAACAGTCCTTGACCAGGAGATTTCGGGATTATTGAGTTTATCACGAGTGAGAAAACTGGGCGGCGAACTCGAAATTGAACTGGAAAAAGCCATATTAACACTAGGGGTTGGGGAGCGATTCCGGCTTGAAGTAGCACCTAAATTAACGCCAGATGTGAAATATCAGGCCGAATTTACTAGCGAATTTAATCAGGACTGGTACGAGGCTTTCAGCCTCGAATTTGACGACTTTGCAAATGCCATCAATTCAAATGATGAATCAGCGCTTAGCGGCCAGAGTTGCCTGCCCGCAATGCAAATCATAGATCAATGTTATGCTACCGAGAATGCTGCTTACACCCTGCCCTGGGTTAACAATCTGGCTGAGTTTTCCACCGCAGAGCTTCCCTATAAGCAAGTGTTAATCACAGGCGCAACCGGATTCATTGGCGGCAGGCTGGCTGAAGTGCTGTCTCTTAACAGTGATGTAAAGGTAATTGCAGCTGTCAATAACCCTAATAATGCCAGTCGGTTATCCCGACTTGATTTAGAAATGCGCAAATTGGATTTAAGCAATCCTGAGAGCATCGCCCGAGCCGTTGCCGGCTGCGATGCCATTATTCATTGCGCGATTGGCACCGCCTATGGCCAGGATGATGTTATTTACGACATTACTGTTGAAGGGACAAAACGCCTAATTGAACAGGCTAAGAGTGTGTCACTGAAACGGTTCATCCATATCAGTAGTCTGGCAGTCATGGATTTGGATACTAACGATACCGTTACTGAAGCGACTCCCTATGTTGATGATGAAGACAATATTTACAGTCATACTAAACGTCTTGCCGAGCAAGCAGTAAAAGATGCCGCGGCCGCAGGCTTGCCAGCTATCATTTTACGTCCAACCAATGTTTACGGGCCCTTTTCACCATTATTTAAAATTGGTGCTGGCTATCAGCTACTTAATAATGGCGTGAGCATGCCAGAAGCGACCGCTCAGGCTCCAATTAACGCGGTTTACATTGACAATCTTATTGAAGTCATCTTAAAAGGGTTAAAGTGTCCTGAAGAACTGGCTGACGGCAGACACTTCCTGGTTAACGATACTGATGACACTACCTATGAGACTTTCTACCGGGACTTTGGTGAAGCATTTGATAAACCCGTTGAAATTCAAAAGAACACCAATTTAAGCGGGCATCAGACACAGCAAGCAAAAGCCGGTTTAATAAAAGAAATGAAAGCTATTTTTGGTTCCAAAGCGTTTAAAGGTGTTCTAAAGGAAATCTATAATAGTCCGAAGCTCGGAACACCTGCGCGCTATCTGGTAAATAAATTTCCCGCTATCGAAGATAAATTCAGAGATACAACACAGTTTGTTTATCGTCGTAAGAGCAATGCAGCTACCCCGGTAGAAATTGAGGCTAGTACGACAGCCTTGGTTAGCGATCAACTGGTCCGTCAACAATTAGCGTATCAACCCATTGTCAGCTCTTCACAAGCACGTAAACTCACCCAGCAGTGGCTAAGTTTTACCTATAAAAATCAACGTGCTAAAGAATTATAAACTCATTCAACAACAGAAATCTGATTAACGATCGTCACTAACCAACCTGGGCAGTGTGTTAGCTGCCCGGGACGTTGTTTTTCGATTAACCAAAGCGTGTTAACTTAGACAGAATTTAGCTACTTTCAATTAACTGAGTCACTTCAGGAAGCTTAGTAAATAGGACTTAAGCATTTTGAAATTTCTGTAATGAATGAGCTTTAGCGCTTTCTTATAACATTCGCGCGCGCTGGTCTTATCGCCAGATTGCCAATAGAGCGAATAACCCAACTTCCAAAAATAATCGTCAGCAAGACGTTCATTCAGTGCGGTTAATTCTGCAGCGTTCAATTTGGCGTAGGACGTTGTATCTTCGTAACTGCGTAACAGTCTTTCCATTGAAGTAATGCGGCGGTCAAACCGGTCGTCCCCAGATGCGGTATCAGACGTATTGCCATCGTGAACATTATAAATCACTGTCACTTTATCTTTAAAAAACAAAGTAAATCCATTTTTGATAGCCATCAGGATAAACAGTCTGTCTTCACCAATTCTAAACGGCGGAATTGATACTTTGGTAAACACGCGTTTGCGTATAACGGAATTTTGCAAACCACTATCTATACCGTCTTTTAACTGCAGGATGGCGGCTTGTTGGTTATGCAATTTATAAAGGTCCACATCGACCTTTTGGGCAATAGAAAACAACTTGTTTGGACCGCTGTCTGAGTGAAATGTAGATTCCAGTAATATCTTTTGGCTGGCTTTTTCGATACGACGGCAGGCAAAATATATCCAGTCACATTCGGGGGATTGGTCTAAAATTTCAATCGCTTCGGCCAGGTGATCTGGTAACCATTCATCATCGCTATCAAAGAAGGCTAAGACTTCCCCATTGGCTGAATTAATCCCATTTTGTCGGGCAACTCCAGGCCCCTGATTTTCCTGCACAAGGTAATGAACTGGTTGTTTAAACGAAGCGGCTAATTCGTCGATGACTTGTTTTGTATTATCGCTACTACCGTCATCTACGATAATGACTTCGAAATGAGTGAAAGTCTGCGCAGTGAGGGAATCAAACGCATGTTTTAAAAAATGGGCTCGATTAAATGTAGGTAAAATAACACTAACTAAAGGCACCATTTGAGTTCTCTCTTAGGCATGAAGACAAGGGCAAAAATACTAGGTTTTTCAAGTTGAAACAAGCGTAGTTTCAACTGTATGATAAGGCCAAAGGTATGAGAGACTGACGATGAAGAAAATACTATTTGTTCACTGCGTGGGTGAGTTAGGTGGCGCAGAGAGAATGAGCTTAAGCCTCATAGAAAACCTCTCAAAGTCAGATTTCAGCTGTTTTCTTGCTACGCCTGAAAATGGAGAATTTGTCTCCAAAGCCAGCGCGGAAGGAGCGCACTGCCTTCAGTATGAGTCGATTCAGCCCAGTTTTTCGACCCCATTAAAAACCCTGAAAAATACCCTGCAATGGCGGAAAATTCTTACTGGTGTAAAACCAGATATTATCCACACGGCGGACCTGCTCTCGACCCGCGCAATCTCAGGTATAGCCAAAAGAATGGGGGTCCCTGTTATCTTGCACTCCCATTTTCCTTTTTCAGCACAATTTGCCAGGTGGGCATTGAGAAAGCCCCCCGAAAAAGTGATATTTTGCAGTAACGATCTGTTAACCAGCCACCAGTCTATCATTAATCAATACTGTCCACAGAGTCAGCTTGAAGTGATTCACAACGGCGTCAACACCGCTCTTTTTGCGCCTGCTGCATTCTCAAATCCACATCCGAAAGTAGGTATCGTTGCGAATTTACAGGAACGCAAGGGGCATAAGGAGTTTCTGGAAATGGCAGCAATCATAAAAGATGCTGGCATTGAAGCTGAATTCCACATTATCGGTGGCGATATTATGCAAGCGCCCCGAGAGCCTATACTAAAAGAGCTCGCAGCAAATCTTAATGTGTCCGATCTGGTGACCTTTCACGGTCAACTCAACGATGTAAAACCGATAGTCAGTACACTGGATATTTTAGTTTGTGCTTCCTATGAAGAAGCCTTTCCGGTGTCAATACTTGAAGCCATGGCAATGCAAAAGGCCATAGTGTCCACCAATGTAAATGGGATCCCTGAAGCCATTGAGGATGAAAAATCCGGTCTGCTGGTAAATTCTCATTCAAGTCAGCAGTTGGCTGACAGTGTAATCCGCCTTCTACAGGATGAATCATTGCGCCGGGAAATCGCACAGAATGCACTTCAACGGGTAAGAGAAAACTTTAGTATCGAAAGTTACGTCGCCAAATGGGCAGCTTGCTACCAGGAGTGTTGAATTTTCTTTTATCAGACTTTGCACTTTAGAAGGTAAGAAAGAGCACTCATATCGTGCTAAGCATTTTGCCATCTAAATTCGATTGGCAAATTCCGCAAAACCTTCTTTATGGCGAATATCGCCTACCGGGATTGTCCAGTCTGCCTCTTTAAAGTAGGCAAAATCAGGATAAGCTTTCGAAATGAGTCCATATCCTTGATTAATAAGATGCTGACTTAAACCTACTTCACCTTGTGTTATCAGATTATGGCGGTTTTTAACTTTCTCAGGAACTATCAGTTGTTGGGGGAAAGCTTGGTTTAAAACCTGCATACTGGTGTATAAGAAGAAGGACTGAACATGTGGCATAAATGTCTGTTCTGATTTAAGCGTATTATGCGAGTTCAGTGATACGCCAGCGAAGCCAATATTTTCCCGGGAATAAAACAAACGTTGGTAGTCGAGTAGCCAATTATCGGCATGAGGGCCAGACAAAGTGGTATTCATAAACACGACATCGCCGTTATAACCTGCCGATTTCAATCGCTGATAAGCAAAATCATAAGCGCCAATATCCATACAAATATTACCGCGATAACTTATCGATTTTATAAAACTGAACTTTTCTTGCAGCTCAGCATACCGTTTCTTTTGGGCACGCACGCGAAAGAAACCAGATTTTGAGCGCCGCAACACAAACTCTTTAAATTTAGATTTACGGGCACTCCAATCGGGTTTATGAATATCAAATACAGACCCAATATTAATGACGATATGAACCTCGAAATCTTTACCGGCGCGGTACTTTTCCATACGTTGGCAAATTTCACCCAATCCGCATTTAATCTTATAAAAACCGACTTCTCTTTCTCGAAATAAATCGTATCCAATCCAGTCATTTAGTACTACGATCATAATCTATCTGAACCACTCTGCTCAATTGTATGCGGTCCAGCTGACTGAGCAGCTTTATAACCGTCGCTCAAAGAAACTTTATTAAGACCATCTTAATTGAAAGCGCTTTGAATATTCACTAATTATAAAATATGCGTAGAATACTCATTACAGTAATCCGGACTTAACAACCCGGCACCACTAGTCGCGAGGCTTCCAGCTATCAGGAACAGTCTGACCAATTTGAGATTCCAGCTTTACGATGTCTTCTGCAAAATACCCGTAGAAATGGTCGTTACTTTCGCGCCTTTGCTGATTTTTTTCAATAAGCGACGCTTTAAATCGTTTAAACCAATTGGTTCTCTTAATTTTTAAAAGACGATAACCCCACTTTCTTTTAACCAGATAATTTTGGATCTGAGTTATCGCGTTCGCTACTTTGGTACTGCCAAAGCCCACTGAAGAAGCGTTAAAATTTTGTCGTGTACTTTGAGGAACAAAATTATCATTCACACCGATAAACGAGAATAATTCCTTAAGTAGGTTTTCGGGATCCGTTTTTATCCGCTCAAAAAACACAATTTTGACATTTTTAGGACTAATTTTAGAAAACAAGTATTCTATTTGCGCCCCATACAGGCTCTTGGTGTAAGGATCTGAACGATTATCAAACACTTCAGTTAAAGTCTCGTCGCTGGTAACCCCCTGCTCTTTGTACAGCATAAAAGAACTTGATGTTCTCTCGACTGGATTGCGTAGAATCACTATTATTTTTGTGTTCGGGCATGAAGCCGCAATCTTATCGACCGCTTCGCGTGAAGACAGATAATCAGGCGTTATTTCGCCGCAGACTTTTTCTGGCTGGCTAAATTTAGCCCGGTAAGTTTCTACTTCAGAAAGCGGGAAACGATCAAAAAAGTGCATTTCTTTTTGGGGCATAAAGATTTCCGGATGTTCCGAAAAACAGGAAAACATCCAGCTAGTACCTGAACGCTGAGCACCAATACAAATAAAATGGGGAGGTAAGCAACTCATGTTGTTATAGAAATCACATAAATGCCGTCATCATTTAATATCGAAATACAAAAGTCAACATGAATGCTGATAGTACACCGTTAAAACAAAGATATTTGCTCAAAAATGTATATGGCCAAGCAAAGAAGAAAGATCTGAAACTGCAAAACTCTTTTTAATTCAGGCCTTACCAGATTAAAGTATTAATTGTATTATCATAGTTGTTCATAATTTGTGTAAGGTCAAATACGTTGCCAAAAGTTACGGTCGGGATGCCACTTTACAATAACGCCAAGACCATTAAAGAAAGCATTGAAAGTGTACTTTCCCAGTCAGAAGCAGATTTAGAGTTATTAATATCAGATGATGGATCGAATGATGAGACGGTTAAAATTTGTCAGGAATTTGCACAACGTGATCCGCGAATTAAAGTCTACGTCCAACCCAAAAATCTGTATTACCTAAACTTCAAGTTCCTGGTGGACAAAGCAAACACGGACTACTTTTGCTGGTTGGCGGGTGACGATAAATTGCACCCGGATTTTATCAAACTGTGTATCAGTAAGTTAGAGTCTGACCTGCAAATTGTCAGCTGTGCCAGTCATTGTTTGTTTAATCAAAGTGGCAGAGAATTTTTAGCCAACGGTACTTATAAAATTACTGATAACAACATAAGTAACCGACTTTGTGCGTATTTTAAATCACCAAAAGATAATACCCGAATGTATGGTGTCTTCAGGACAACCGTACTCAAAAAATCTTTCCCAGAGGAGATATTTCATGCTTTTGACTGGGCATTATCTGCACTAACCCTCTGTTATGGAGGGCACGATGAGATAAACGAAATTAAAATGTTCCGCGACAAAACTCCAACTGAAAACTATAAAAAATTATCGAAAACTGACCACAACGGCGGAATTCTAACTTATTTTCCCGTGTTTAAGATGTCACTATTTCTATTGAAACAAAAGGTATTTCCGAAAACACCAAAGGTGTTATTCGCATTATTTAAGCTCAATGTGAAACAAACCCTGAGACAAATAAGCAGATAAAACTCTGAAAGTTAAACAATTTTATATTTTGATAGAGCCAGTGGATTCACCTTATGTTAAACATCGGATACTACCCTAGTTGGAACCAAAACAAATATAACCAGCAAACGATAGAAATTCTCAAATCAATCGAGCCAGGAAGTACTGTCGATTTTGTTCACCCCAAAAAACCTCCATATTTTTTGAGGTCAGCTCCAAACAACAAGAAGTATGATTTTATCGTCATAAATTGGCTCGAAAACTCACTTCTAAATGATCGCGGTCAGATAACGATCTACGGCGTACTCGTTTATTTTTTTTACCTCTTTTATTTCAAGCTAAGCGCCAAAAAAACGTTTTATGTCAGACATAATTCTTACCCTCATGGTTGTATCGAAAGTTCGCAAAATTTAGTGGAGCACATTACCAACTTTGGAGAAAAACTCTGTACTAAAAGACTCACACTATCCCCTCATATGGAATCCAGAGGCTATGCTTATATTCCCCACCCGCTATATGATAAAGGCTCGTTGGAGCCTGACGAATCGTTAAACAACTATGGTGAGTTTTATTTAATGTTTGGCAGAATATTGCCGTATAAGAACTTTGAAGAAGTCATTGAGAAATGGGATAACTCGGTAAAATTAGTGATCGCGGGCAACCCGGTATCTAAAGATTACCTGCAATCGCTAGAGAAACTTGCCAGTGACAAAAATATTGTATTTATCGGAGAATATATTACTGAAGCAAGAGCAGCCGCTTTAGCTTCTGCATCGCAAGGCCTTATCGTTACTCATTCTGACTCCAGCAATGTGGTTGTCAGCGCCAGTTTTTTCTTCGCAACCACCTTTGGCGCACCGGTTTATACCCTTAAGTCAGACTTTTTTAACTACCTTGTCAAAGAGGAAAACTATCCCGGGTTATTTGTGTTTAATAATATCGCCGAGTTGGTAAAAAATATTAAAGCTCATCCCTATACAGACAAAACCAACATTTACCAAAGTGCAGATGCTAATTTTGGCAAACAGCACTGCATTGATAGCTGGCGACGACTTTTATAATTATACAACCACAAGCAAATAACAGCTTCCCAATACCAGGGGGTACTGCTCTTTGCTTTTGATTATTCACTATAATCGTGATCTTTAAGGTATAGTTAGGTATCTTGAAAACGACGATTAATGCTGTTCAGGACGATTACATTGAATAACCTTAATAAGCCAAAAATACTACTTGCTGGCATAGCAAAAAATGAAGCTGCTTACCTAACCGAATGGTGCTTTCATCACCTCCGGCTCGGTATCGAAGGTATAATGGTTTATGTTAACAATACAACCGATAACTCAACTGCAGTTCTCGATAAAATTGGTCAAAACCACAATGTACACTATCAAGTCGTAGACGGCATTGAAGACCGGGTAGATGAGCAAATGTCTGCTCTTATTCACCCCAATTATCTGCGTCGCACACCACTACAGGCCGCCAGTTATGCCGACATTTATCGAAGTACCGACAGCAGCGAATACGACTATATTTTGTATTTGGATATCGATGAATTTTTAATGCCAACATCACCTATAAACGAGGTGTTTCAAACCCGTAAAGAAGCCTATTATTTTAAGTGGTTTAGCTGCACAGGGGATGCAAAAACCTTCTCAGAGATGCCGGAAAACTTAAACGGTGAGTATGATGAATTTACCAAATCCATGGTAAAAACGGGGCTTAACAACATTCATTTTATTTCGCCGCATACGGTTAAAGTCGACAAGTGTGAATTTAAGATTGAACAGGAAACATTAGTGTTGCACAGGGTTTTACGTTCTGTTGAAGAATATAAAGCTATGATATTGCGCTCAACCCCAAGCGTAACCCACCGTATGAAAAACGGCATGAAATTAAACCGTAAAGGCTGGACCCAAAAACATTCAGAAAGTCTGCAAGCCAGCAATTATTTTACCCTTGAGGATTACCATACAAAGCTTGAAAAGTTTGCCTCAGACAATGGTGTGAACCAGGAGATAGATTTAGCCAGACAGTCTATATTGGCCAGATCCAAGGAATTCAGCGACTACATCAGCGAGTTAAACTTTATTAATTCTGAAGTCATTAAAGTATTGCCCGGCACAGGGTTAAAGCACCTGTCATTAACCAATATCCTCAAGCAGTTAGCGATTACTGTCTTTACCCGGGTATTTTTCCCGTCGCTGGCAATAAAACACACGCCAACCAGCACCTATTTGAAAGAACGCTTTGGCCTGGCGCCTAAAAAGACTCATCGGGATTAATCACAATTCAGCGCTACAGAGACTGACAAACAGTGCAAATCGCTTCTGCTTTCAGTCTTCATATCCTGAGTTTAGATTAATCGGCTTTAAAGAGCACTTGAGCTCGCTTAGCAGAATTGTCCCAATCGAATTGACTCACGGCATGAACACGCCCTTTAGCACCGTATTGCTCACACAAAGCCGGTTGGCTTAGAAACTTATCAATAACCTCACATAACGCTGTGGTACTGGTTGCATCAACAATCTCACCGGTTTCTCCGGGGATAAGTGTTTCTTTGGTGCCACCTGAATCCCCGGCAATTACCGGTTTAGCACAGGCCTGAGCCTCAACCAGAACCATCCCGAAACCTTCTATGTCCTGTCCTTCCGTTCTATTTGGCAAAATAAACACATCACAATGCTGATAGCATTTGATCATGGTAGCATCATCGCAATCAGTCATTAAAGAAACATGTTCTCGCAGGTTGAGTGAGTCGATGAGTGTTTCCAACCGCTCTTTACATTCGCCATGCCCAATAATCACATAATGGGCTGTGGGGCAGCGCTGTAAAATTTGCGGCATGGCCTCTATCATTTTATCCTGACCTTTACGCACCTGCAGACGGCCCACGGTTAAAATAATTTTTTTGTCCTGCCAGCCCATGCTTTCAATAAACGACTGATCAGGCTCTGTTAGCGGAACAAATTTAGTGGTGTCGGCGCCGGGATGCATTACGATAACTTTGTCCATCACACGGCTATCAACGCGATTAACAATGTCGGCGCTGTTTTGACTATTGCAGATTATTTTACTGGCTGAGCCCATTACCATTTTAGTTAACGCATTGAGCTCTCGGGATTGCGCACTTGCTTCCAGGTCTTCGCCGTGAACATAACAATAGTAGGGTATCCCCATGACCTTTTTGAGCATAAAAGCCATTAAGCCTTCGGGCAACACTCTTCCACAATGAATCATGTCGATATTTTGCTGCTTGACCAGTTTTTTTAACTTTTTAAAACACTGCCAGTAGTATTTCAGACCAGCCAGACTTGCTACTCCCCATTGCGGGCTGTATAGCGGCATACGAAGTATTTCCAGGGAGGATTGCTGATCAAAAGCACGGGTATCAGCCTGATTATCGGCCACGACGATGTAGTCTTTTCCTAGCCTAGAATACAACTCCCAAAACCAGCGACCACTTCCCCCTGGTGCGGGAGGAAAGTTCTGAGTAAGTACCAGTGTTTTCAATTGTATCTCCACAACGCTGCCGGTTTTAAACCACAGACGAAGCATAACTTTCGATAACAAAAGAGTAAATAACCTTTTATGCTACAAAGAGTTTGTAGTATTTAAATAGGCCGATTATTTAATTGCGAAGGGTTTACACTTTTTATTCAGGTTAAAGCGTAATAAACTGCATTTTACATAAAAATAAGCGCATAAAAGGGAATTCTCTTGCATTGTTTATATCTCGCGCAACGCGTCCCCTACCCTCCCAATAAAGGTGAAAAGCTGCGATCGTTTCATCAGATAAATTATCTGCGTGCGCAGCAAGTAGACATTACGGTTGCCGCTCCTTACGAAAACGAAGAAGAACTGCCGTATTTTGAATCCCTTAGCCAGGGCTACGGTTGTAAAACGCTCATGCAACCATTGGGTAATAAGCTGCTGCGTTATTTAAGGGGCGTTTTCCGCGGCCAATCATTAAGTGAAGCACACTTTCATTGTATCGCCCTACAGCAAAAGATAGATAGTGCCCTGACAACAGAACAGTTCGATGCAATAGTGTGCACAGCCTCAAGTATGGCTAGTTATATTTTCCACTCAGAAATACTTAATAAGCTAAGTAAAAAACCGCGCCTAATCATGGATTTCATGGACATGGATTCGTATAAATGGCATCAATATGCGCAAAATGCAGGTCTCCCCATGCGCTGGGTTTATCACCGGGAAGCAGCCTTGGTAAGTCGCCTTGAAAACCGCATCGGCGAACACTTTGATGCTTGTTTTTTCGTCGCCCCGCCGGAAACCGAACTCTACCGGAAGCAAGTGGGTAAAGCCAAAGCGAAGATACTATCTATCGGCAACGGCATTGACCCTGGCGAATTCTATCCGGGCCAAACCTCTCAGTCATCAAACACTCCTCACCTGCTGTTTGCTGGCGTAATGGATTACACGCCCAATGTTGATGCCATGCTGTGGTTTTACACCGAAGTCTGGCCGTCGGTAATTTCAGCCTGGCCAGACGCCACACTGACGATCGCAGGAATGAATCCCACACCGGCAATTGCCAAGCTGGACGGAATTGATAATGTTAAGGTAACCGGCTTTGTAGAAGACATTCTGCCATATTTTCACAACAGCAATATTTTCATTGCACCGTTTCGTATTGCCAGAGGGATTCAGAATAAAATACTCCAGGCATTTGCCTGTGGTCTGCCTGTGGTCAGTACTTCAATGGGGGCCGAAGGTATTCGTTGCAGCCCCGGTGTTAATATTGAAGTGGGTGACGAGGCGGCTGATATGTTTAACGCCATAGAAAGACTGGTAAATGACAAATCTCATTTTCAATCTTTAAGAAACCAGGCGTTGGCAACAATCGAGCAGTATTATTCATGGGACGGTATTCTGGCCCCGCTGTTACAATTGATCGAAGAGAAGTAACCGGAGTCTGCTATGCGCAAGATAATTAAAACTCTGCTGCGAATACTTTTTATTTTACTGACCATTCCAATTGTTTTGTTGTTTAAAGTGCAAAGCCTGTTAATGGGGAAGGATCAGGCAATCACCAGTTGGTCGCAGTTTATGAGTTTATTCCCTGGGTTAGTCGGTGTGTACTTGCGAGCCGCATTTTATTCTTTAACCTTTAAACAAACCAGCCAGGACATTGTGATAGGTTTTGGAACATTATTTTCCCAACAGGATACACAAATTGGCTTTGGTACCTATATTGGCCCTCAATGTAATATTGGCAAATGTATCATCGCAGAGAATTGTCTGCTGGGCAGCGGTGTGCATATCATGAGCGGCAAAGGGCAACATAATTTTAGTAATCCCGACACACCTTTAAGAGAACAAGGCGGCGTGTTTTCTAAAGTCAGTATTGGCGAGGACAGCTGGTTGGGTAATGGCGCCATGGTAATGGCTAATATCGGTAAGAAATGTGTGGTTGGTGCCGGTAGCGTAGTGATTTCAGATGTCCCCGACTATGCTATTGTTGGCGGCAACCCAGCCAAAATTTTAGGTAGTAGAAAACCGTCGGATAGTTAAGACATGAGACGAATTATGCGCCTGGCAGCGCTGTGTAGTTTTGCTGTTTCACTATCCAGTGTTGAAGGCGCTAAAGCAGAGCCTTCATCACTGATTATCACCGTAAACTCTACGAAAGCGCTTTATAAAGCGGTAGATAGAGCAAATCGCCGGGGTGGAAACACGGTTGTAATTATTGAACCCGGCATCTACCAGTTAACTACCACTCTCAATATCACGGGAAATAACATCGAGTTGGAGTCGGGTAGTAAAAATCCCGTCGACACTATTTTACGTGGCAAAGGCATGAAAGCCACCAGCTCAGTCGATAATTTACTCCGGGTCACTGGCCAGCATTTTCGTTTTTCAGGCCTCACCGGCGAAGCGGCACCAAACCACATCATCCAGATTGTTGGCGAAGCGAATGCCGATTATGCCATTATCGAAAACTGTATATTACAAGATGCCTACGAGCAACTGCTCAAGGTAAGCCATCGATATAACGGCGAAACAGCCGCTGATAGTGGCATTGTAAGACACTGTACCTTTGGCTACACTGCAGGAATAGGGCCGCAGTACTATATCGGTGGTATCGATTTACATTTAGGTGAAAACTGGCTAATCGAAGCGAATCAGTTTTTCGGCATTGCCAGCCCGGAAAAACGAATAGCCGAGCACGCAATCCATTTATGGTACGACAGCAAATCCAATCAGGTTACCAATAATATCATTATCAATAGTGATCGAGGCATCGGCTTCGGTATGGGCAATAAAGGTAATGTGGCTGGCTTGATTCAGAATAATATCATTTATCATGCCGATAACGCCCATCCTTTTGCTGATGCAGGCATAATACTAGAAAGCTCTCCCCTTACGCAGATAGATAGCAATTGGGTTATCCAATACCACGACTACCCGAATGCCATTGAATATCGCTTTGCGGGAACCCAGGAAGTGAGGATATCTAACAATAGAATTAACCAGCGCATCCGAAAAAGAAATGGCGCCAATGCTGATATTGTTGCTAATAAACAAGTGCAGGATTTAACTGCAGTACAAAAAAATGCGATATTGAAACGCTTCCCTCCTCTCTACCAACAACAAGTGTTTGACACACTCTATCCTCAGGAACTCAATTAACCTTATTGATACAGCGCCAGACAGAGAACGTGCGCGATTTCCAATATTAAAATACGATCAGGTTTATAACCTATTGCACAGATAATAAAGATTGCTTAGACAACGCTTTATAGTTTGCTAATACCTTATCAATAAACCATTGTTGTTGCTCTTGCATAAGACGCTGCTCTACTTCCATCGTTACAATGACTACCGCTCCATGAGCTGGTTTACCCGCTAGAGTTGTTGCAATCTGATGGAACTTTGCATTCTGTTTGGAGGCGTAAGTTGTGTTTTCCAATACGTACCAACTCGCTATCAAACGAAGTTGACCATTTGGAGATGATACTAACTCTAGTGTAAAAGGCTGTTCTTCAAAAGAACTAGAAACGATTTCTACTCTAGTCCAACGGTCCTGGTCATAAAGTCGGTTCAGAGAACTGACTAACTCTCCCTCACCGGCAGCATAAAAGGCTTGATATACTGTTAACGGGCCTGAATAAGGCGTTGACTCCCGCAAATATCGATCTTGAGTCGGCGAGCGAAATTTAGCTTGCCAAGGTAACCAGTAAACTTCGTCCTCGCTGAGCGGTTTGGTTTGAGGGGTATTTGCGAACTCAAACTGCTGAACTTGCTTATCAGGAATAGCGCTGGCGATAAACTGATACCACCCGGCCGCAGCCATCAATAAGACAGCGACAGAAATCAAGCCACCACTTGCAGCATTTACAGGTGATCCAGGTTGAATAGTAAGCTCTGTATCATTGCGTTGCGGTGGTACTTTTTCACGTAGCAACTCACCGAGTCCAATTAAACATACAATCACAAAAGCAAAGAAAAACCAGCCATAGATAAGGTGATCCGCACCTACCGCATATTGCATGTCAGACAAGTGTGCGATCAGAATGATGCCATAAACCCGGATAATATTGGCAGCAATAGGAAATATCACCGACAGTAAAACAAAAACACAACGTCGCTTGGTGCTATACATATTGAGATAAGCATAAAGACAACCGATCACCAGCGATGCAATAAAAAAACTGATCCCGGAGCAGGCTTCTGCTACCAGAAAGCGCCCTTTAGGTATCTCAATATAAAGCCCACTGCGAAATACAGGGATCCCGGATAACTCAAGCAAATCTACCGAGAATCTCGCTGCGATTTGTTGCAAGTAGGGAACCAACTCTTCCCCTACAGGAATACAGAAGAGGATAAACACCAATGGAAATAAAATTTGCCAAGCCGCTTTATTGCCAAGCACCATCCATATGAGTACCGGTAGCACACCAAACATAGCCGC
>Ga0213838_1000501_pt1 | contig 28182 bp, 21 predicted proteins | sample SWPATP13_FD_160577 | JGI IMG/M metagenome (GOLD analysis project Ga0213838, IMG submission 160577) | Coastal seawater microbial communities from Marineland, Florida, United States - SWPA TP1 #3 | ecosystem: Environmental > Aquatic > Marine > Coastal | place: USA: Florida | collected 2016-08-06 | reverse complement strand
ACCTTTTCGTCCGGTTCACTAGAGAGTCTACTTACTCAGATTTATAAGATTGAAACAAAAAGTAAGCACAATGTAACAAGCTTGTTACACTAAACCTCTAAGCCTTTAGGAATAAAGACTCGCGCCTCTAAACCACCTTGGGGAAGATTGCGAATAATGAGATCTCCACCATGTCCATGCAGAATGTTTCGGCAAATTCCCAGCCCTAAACCGTGTCCATCGTTATCTTTTGCTAAACGATAGTAAGGCTCAAACACCCACTCAAGTTTGTCTTCAGGAATGCCGTTACCTTGATCGACAATACTCACTTCTACCCACTCTTCACCCACTTCCAACGTGACATTAGCAGAGTGTCCATATTTCACTGCATTATCGATCAAGTTGGTCAGCACCCTTTTCATTGCCAATGGTTTCGCCACTATCGGGTCGCCGAGTTCGACCTTAAACGTGACGTTTTGTTGATGCTGATTGTGAGATTCAATCACTGAAAAGATCATGTCATTCAGATCAATATAGGCATTGTTCTCATGCAAATCAGTTTCTCTAACACATTGCAACGCGCCTTTTACCATCATCTCGAGTTCGTCGAGGTCTTTATTGAACTTTCCGCGTTTTTCATCACTTTCCAGTAACTCTGCACGTAGCCTCAGACGAGTAATTGGAGTCTTTAAATCGTGTGAGATAGCAGAAAACAAGTGCTCTCTATCTGACACATAACGTCGTATTCGTTGCTGCATTCGATTGAATGCGCGAGTGGCCGTTACAAGCTCTGTCGCGCCTTCTTCACTCAGCGCCGGCTGTTCGATATCCATACTCATTTCATTCGCAGCTTTCGCTAGGCTCCTTAAAGGGCGAACTTGGCGGCGAATCATTAAGTATGTGAGCACCAACAAAATAGAGGTCGAGAAAAAGATAAAGAGAATTTGCTCACGCCCTATGATGGTGTCATCAAGCTTGACGTAAGGCGCAGGTAACAAAGCCGCAATATAAACCCACTCATTTGTCGCGAGTTGAATCTGCACGACAAGAATTGGCGGATTAATTGGCTCTAGCGTTAAGGTGTGATGCGCCCAAGACTTAGGCAGGTCGCTCAAGTAAATATCATTCTTCAAGAGCCGTAAATGCTCAGGGCGAGAGAAATCCACCGCTATGGATTCGACTTTATTGAGCTTGTCATGAAGCACAGAATAGACTTCATCCACCGAGGCTCGCTTTAAACGAGTTTCTTGAATTGGCTCAACGATTAACTGCTCTTTATTAAAAGAAACAAAAAAACGCGTACCGCCCATATTACGAATTTGATCGAGCACAATATGGCGGTATTTCACAGGTAAAGATTGGAAAAAAGTCACTGTCGACGCAAACATATTGGCCATGCTCGATGAAGCCGCTCTTATGCCTTCCAGTTCTTTATTCTTGGATTCACTGTACCAGATGGCCGTCGCGATACCTTGAGCAATGACCACAGCCAATAGTGTGAGCAACAGAGTTCGCGCAACCAGCGAGTTTGGCTTTAGTTTTTTGAGCAGCCATGCCATTTTAAGTTCCTACCTATCAGTGTTCGTAACTCACAGGGACAGCCAATATGTAGCCGTTACCTCGCATGGTCTTTATATATTGAGGGTATTTCCCGCTATCTCCAAGGCGTTGACGTAGCCGACTCAACTGAACATCAATACCACGTTCAAAAGGCAAAGCTTCTCTTCCACGAGTCGCGAACGAAATGGTATCTCGGTCTAGCACTTCATTTGGGCGATTTAGGAATAGCATCAGCATTGAGAAGTCACTGCCTGAAAGATCAAACTCTTTCTCTGTCTCTTGGTGCATTAAGCGGTGGGCTAAGGTATCTAAACGCCAGTCACCAAACAGGATATGCTTGGGTAAAGCATCGCTCGGTTTGTCCTCAACAACGTGGACACGGCGGAGCAAGGCTTTGATACGAGCCATTAATTGGCGGGGGCTGAATGGCTTGGCAATGTAATCGTCAGCGCCAATTTCTAGCCCAATAATTTGATCGGTTTCATCAGAAACAGCCGTCAGCATGATGATAGGAACATTAGAGTGCTTACGCACCTTTTGACACAAGGTAAAACCGTCGTCTCCCGGTAGCATGACATCCAATAGCATTAAATCAGGATAGCCTTCACTTTCAATATGCTTTTCGAGTGCTATTCCATCTTCCACGGAAGACACTCTAAAACCAGATTTACTTAAATATTCTTCTAGCAGCTCGCGGATTTCAGAATCATCATCCACCACCAAAATGTGAGTACTACCCTGCATTATTCTTCGCCTCTTACATTCACTGCGCTCATAGTAAAGCTTAACTTATGTAATTGGTTATTGATGATTTTATTAAATTTGACCAACAGACAAATTATGATCACAAAAAAATAACACTTAACCGCATAAGTAAGAGCGCTTAAGAAAAGCCATACCTTGAGGCACTCGATCGTGATTCAAAGTCTGTTCAGCCAGCAGCAATCGTTCGCCTTTAATCAAATGCCCCTCTTATGAAGAGCAACTGATTTCCATTTCTTTCCCCCACTCAGGAGGAAGGTTCGCATACGATTCAAATTTAGGGTGTTCATCAAAAGGGGCAGATAGCAACTTCATCAAAATATCGATTTCACTGAAATCTCCGTCTTGCGCTTTTTCGATGGCATTTTGGGCAAGGTAGTTTCGTAAGATGTATTTAGGGTTCACTTTTCTCATTGCGGCACAGCGTTGCTCGGCGGTCGTGTCCTCTTGCTCACAACGAATCAAATATTGCTCAAGCCACATGGCGGCGGCTGGCCGATCCAAAAACAAATCCACAACGCTTTGCTTATCTTGAGTATCCAGATTCGACAATGCACGGAAAAATCGCGTGTAATCGACTCGGCTTTGTGACATCAACTCGAACATCGAATCAAATAACTTACCGTCTCCAGTGACCTTACGGTTAAGCCCCAACTTACTCCGCATTAGCTGACTAAAATAGCCATTCATTTGTGGTTCGTACTGCTGTAATGCCGCTTCTAAATCATCTTTATCAATTAACGTGGATAATGAGTGCGCCAACGCGGACAAGTTCCATAAACCAATCCTAGGTTGCTGATTGAACGCGTAACGACCCTGGTAATCAGAATGGTTGCAGATTAACTGAGTATTGTAGTCGTCTAGGAAGGCAAATGGCCCATAATCAAAGGTCTGCCCTAGAATAGACATATTGTCGGTGTTCATAACACCGTGAGCAAAACCATAAGCTTGCCACAGTGCGATCATCTCTGCGGTTTTGTCGACAATAGTATTAAACATGCACGCATAAGGATTATCGCTTTCTTTACATTCCGGGAAATGCCACTCGATCACCTTATCCGCTAGCAGCTTTTGTTCCGCTAGTTGGTTGGTATAGTAAAAATGCTCAAAGTGACCGAAACGAATATGAGATTCTGTCACACGCAGCAATAGCGCGCCCGTTTCTTGGGTTTCACGAAATACTGGAGTATCACTTCCCATCATTGCAAGTGCGCGCGTTGTTGGGATATTCAATCCCGCCATAGCTTCACTACAAAGGTATTCACGAATCGTTGAACGCAGTACCGCTCTTCCATCACCCATTCGAGAATAAGGTGTTTTCCCCGCCCCTTTTAAATGCAGGTCAACGGTAGCCCCAGGCGTGGTTTCAATTTGAGCCAGCAATAAACCTCGGCCATCACCCAGGTCGGGGTTATACGCACCAAACTGATGGCCTGCATATTTCATTGCAATTGGCTCGAACTTGTCTGGAACTTGTGTCCCTGATAGCCCGTTTAATAGTTCAGGATAAAGCTCCGGATTTTCAGGAAAACCAAGCTCACTAGCCAGAGGACTATTCCAATTAAGCCAATGCACAGAACTCAGTGGTGCCGGGTTAACCTTGCTATAAAAAGCAGCAGGGAGGGAACAGAAACGATTATTAAATGAAAGGGAATCCCAAATAGACATGGATAATACGCACTAGAAAAACATAGCTAGATCGTATCACAATTTTGCAACAAGAGAGGAATGAACTAACGGGCCAAGTCAGATAACAGCAATGACGATGAGAAAGCTTGAACCCGAAAATAGACTAAGTGAAGATATGTGAAAAGCCGTTAGAACTGCATGAACGCTAGGATGCTGACTAATGAACCCATTGAGAAAAGCCAAGTTCTGCCGATTACGCCAAAATTACTGTGTTGAATCATTTCTTGATGCTGCATTCTTTTCTCCTCGAGAATGTTAATTAGTTATTACAATATAACGACTGCTATACGCGAGCGAAAGCACATTAGTATTAACTTTTTATGACAGCACCAAGAAATTTTCATTTAAGCGCGAGATGTTGTAGAAAGCAGCGCACCAGCACCGATAAATACCCCACCGGTAACTCGGTTAAAAATCTTCGCTCTACCTTTAGCAAATAACCAGTTAGATGATTTCGCCCCAAGGTAGGCGTACATTAATAACCACGAAAGCTCCATCACAGCAAAGGTGATGGCGAACACCATGTACTGAGACATCAAAGACGCATTAGGATCAATAAACTGTGGGAACAATGCCGTAAAAAATAGAATGGCTTTTGGGTTACTTGAGCCCACAATAAAACCACTAACAAAATGATGGATACGTGAGCCTTTTGTTGTTTCTTTATTAGCAGAATGAACCGAGTCCATTTCGTAATCCTGCTGTGTAGAACGAATGGCTTTGAAACCCAAGTAGATCAGATAAGCAGCACCGACCCACTTAATCACGCTAAACACCAACTCAGAAGAAGCAATAATCACCCCAAGGCCGGTAAAAGAGAGCGACAATATTCCTGTGATGGCAGTTAAGCTTCCTAGCGCTGTAAACACCGACAGTTTAAAACCTGATTGAACCGCTTTGGTCATGCACAGTAAAGAACTGGGCCCAGGTGAAGCCGTTAGTACCAATACCGCTAAAAAGTAATAAATCCATGTATCTAAACTCATTGTGAATCCTCCATAACTCACGAACCGTAGATTAAAAAACGACCTTAGATATTGTGCTATTTATTCAAATTAATCAAATTTGTATTCCACTTGTTTAGTAATAATTATTGATAGGTCAACTTTTCACCCCGTAAATTCGGATGCTATTACCCCGATGGAGCTGCAGTTCCATCGCTCTTTAGCGTCACTTTTAGTAATCAAACAGTTAGCAGATATAACAAGATCGAGCGGTTGTTAGCAATATGCATAGTGTGGTGTTTGCCTATATTTGCTTGTGAATTTCGAGCCACTTATTCCGACAAAAGAAAACCGAAATGACTCGCCAGAGTCATAGACGAAGAAGCAATCATCAACTAGCTTTAAAACTATCAACAAGAATTGTGGAGGTGAGTATGAGACACGGATTCTCGTTCAGTAATCGACTCACAATAATATTCAGCACCCTGATATTTACTTGTTTTTCAGCATCCTCGGCTCAGCTGAGCGAACTGACTTTTTATACTGAAAGTTACCCCCCCGCCAACTTTGAACAAAACGGCGAAGTCACCGGATACTCGGTCGATATATTACAAGCGGCCGCAAACGCTGTAGGGCAACAAATCGATATGTCCCAAATTTTATTACGCCCTTGGCCACGCTCATACCGCTCGGTATTAACGACAAACAATACCGTGCTGTTTTCGACTACACGCACAGAGCATCGCGAGCATTTGTTTAATTGGGTTGGGCCTATTACCGATATCAAGGTTGTCGTACTTGCCAGAAAATCAGACAACATAACGATCACCGATCCAATCGAGATGGGGAAATACAAAATTGGCGTGATCCGCGATGACATTGGTGAACAGTCACTTCTCGAACTTGGGATCCCTAGGGATTCCATGCAAGAAACCACATCTGTAACGACACTCGCCGAGCAACTACTAAAAGAACGAATTGACCTTCTTGCCTATGCCGAGAAAGCAGCGTTTTGGTGGACGAGCCAAGCAGGGTTAGATTCCAGTGAGTTTGAGGTTGTCTATGTACTCACGCAAGGTAATCTTTACTTCGCTTTTAATAGAAACATCGACCGCGACGTACTGAAAGAGCTTCAAAAAGGCTTAGACATCATTAAAACCAAAGATGAAGATGGCCGTAGCGTATTGGACGAGATTCTTCAGAGCTATCGATAGCCCATTTGGACTGATAAGAAATCAGGCGAAAGTACGAATGAGAGCGTAGGTTTAAGAATGAACGGAAGCACTAGAATTAGTGGGAAAAAGCATAGGCCTGAAAGCTCACGACTTTCAGGCCTAGAATGTACTTAGCCTCGGCTCATCAAGCACGCATAAGCGGTAATGAACGCTTGCTCTTGATATTGCTTTAGACCCGTTTCTTTAAATTGAACCGCTAACGGGTTTTTCTTTAGGCTTTCTTTGATTTCTGCAGGAGTGACAACCTTTACATCTAACCCTTCAGATAATTGAATTGCAGCTTCTAGCTTAAAACCAAAACCACCACCTGCAAATTTACCTTTAGTTTGACGCTGACGAATCACCACTTTATCAACTTGGTAGTCTTCCATTAATTTAGCAAAAGAAAACTGGAAATCTCTCATTTGCTGAGTATCGTTCGCATCACTGATCGACACTTTAGCGACTCGACAATCAGGAATATTGAATACTCCGTTAGACAACGAAAGTAGACTAATGATCGCGTCATTACCTTTGATCTCAACACCACAAATTTTCATGTTATTACCTATTTATTTAATCACCGCGGATTATACGTCACTTTGCCAACCAAACTAAGGCCTAAATCCAACATTCACACTCGATCTACTTTCGGTTAAAACTCAAGCAGAGGCGACGGGGAATAAACAAATCGCCGACCGATACACAATCTACATTTATCTATTTTGAGAATTTATAAATACCAAGAATAAGTTATATTAACCTTTCTATTTCTAACGAGTAACTACAGGATGTAATTGTTCAAATGGAAAAGCTTAAGGAACAAGTGCAGCTCGCCACATACCAAATGCGTATCATCGAGCTAGAAAGAGAAAACGAACGTCTAAAGCGACAAAAGGATCGCCTTGAAGAAAAACTCAATGCCGCACTTGATGGAACTGGCCTGTGTTTATGGGAACAACATATCCCAACCGGAAGCCTGACCATATTTAATATGGAATGGGGCAAGATGCTCGGATTCAATCCAAACGAATTAGAAGCCAACGTGGATACATGGAAAAGCAAATTGCACCCTGAAGAGCGTGATCAAGTCATCGACGCATTCGAGTCTCACGTAGCGGGAAAAAGTGATTCTTACCAAGCCGTCCACCGTATGCTTCATAAAGATGGCAGCCACAGTTGGGTATCGGATCGAGGGCGTATTGTTGAATACAGCTTGGATGGCTCACCCCTTAGAATGATGGGGACCCACATCGATATCACGCAAGAAAAGCGTTACGAATTAGAATTAGCCAAACTCGCAAGTACCGACCCACTCACGGGTTTGATGAACCGCAATGCATTAGAAACGCAATTCAATACACTTGAGACGAGATCAGATCATTCGCACTCAGCACTCATTTTCATTGACCTAGACAACTTTAAAGCGGTGAACGATCAACTTGGTCATAAATCTGGTGATGCGCTATTGATTCAAGTCGCGCGATGGCTCGAGCAGGAATCCCCAAATGGAGCGTATGTTTCGCGCCTAGGCGGCGATGAATTTGTCGTTCTAATCCCTCACTCGAGACAAACGGAACTCACCGACTTAGCGAAGCGTTTATTAAGTAAAGTAAAACAGCCTATTAGATTAGAAAATGGGGAAGCAGATATTGGATTTAGCATTGGAATTAGCCAATTTGACGCCACCACTACCGATTTTGACGCCATCTATGACCAAGCCGATAGAGCCATGTATCAAGTGAAGCATCAAGGCAAAAATAACTTCATTTTTTGTTAAACCCCTAGTAATGGCTTGTATATAGTTCAAGCCAAATTGAGAGATTTACGAGTGCCCTAAATAAGGTGACAAGAACGATGTCACTTCCAGCTCAGCAAGGCCAATTTCAACACTGACGCCCGCCTCTTTCAAAATCTCGATCCCTTTACCACTGTTTCTTGGATCTGGGTCGAGCATAGCCACAACGACATGCTTAATACCCGATTTCACTAACGTTCGTGCGCAAGCTGGAGTCCGACCAACAAAGGCGCAAGGTTCTAGGGTTACGTAAGCGGTCACCCCCGCAGTTGAACCAGAAAGCTTGTTGAGCGCTTCCACTTCGGCATGGTTGCCACCAATCGCTTGAGTATAGCCTTCAGATACCACCTTCCCACCTTTCACCAACACACAGCCTACCGGCGGGTTTGGTCTACAATCGGGTAACGCATTTTTAGATAGCTCTAATGCGCGTAGCATGAAGTGTTCAGGCATGGCTTACCTTATTAGGTTTAGAATTCAATAGAGCGTTATTTTGAAGATAATCTTGCCCAATTGCTACCTAAAAACAAACGCTACCCGTGACACTTAAACACGAGACAATTTCATTCCCAAATAGATGCCCAACACAATACATGCGACCGTCGTAAATCCGGCAGGAGAGAAAATAGGCATCGCCACCAATAGCTGGGTATCATTACCTCCACCAGCCATGACTGCCCCTAGCCCCATCAAAATACCCGCGAATAAGTGTCGTATTGCTTGGCGCAAAGAGAGCATTCGAAATTCAAATGAGCGCGTCCATACTGCCGCCGTTACCATACCAATCAGTAAACATAAGATTAGAATGAATCGCTCTTGTTCAGGCCAAAGATTAGAATCACCTGACCATAAAGCACCGCTGACCGATTTAAGTAAACCGCTTGGGGCCCAGTGCGGCTCATAGATAAACACTAACCCGGCCATCAAACCAATTCCTAGCATCGACAGCCACAGCTTACGATTCTTAGCTCCCATAAAAAAGCACGCCACTGCAATGGCCAGCGACACGCCACCTAGTATGAAATAACGAGTCTGCTCGCCTATCAAAAAAGCCTCTCCCTTTAGCTCCAGAGGCAAAATAGGTACAAACAAAAGCCAAGCAATAAACCAGCCCACAATAGTCACCAGCATGACCGTTTCTCCCCGTGCCAATCGACTCACAGTAGAAACACCACACCCGCTGTTCGCTGCCGCGCCAATACCAAACAGCACGCCTCCACCCAACGAGAAAAAACTCGGCCAGAATCCATTAATCGAGCTTTGAGCGTCAGAAGTTAACTCCATAGACATAGATACCCAAGCAAGTGTGCCACTCATCAAAATAGCCACTAAAAACATTGGCGATCCTTTTTGCGCTTCTTTTACGCCTCTCACCATGCATAGCCCAGTGCTCTGAGCGAGATAACCAAGCAAAAAGATACTTACTAAGGATAAGAAAAACAGCATTATCGGCTTCCCTCTTAAGGTTGCTTTTACGACACCAGTTCGTTAAATATAGGTGATTACAAAGCGTATAAAGGCATGTTATGTCGCATGAACTGCTCAATTGGTACCAAATCAAACATGCCGATTACCTTGGCGAGAACCCAATAAACCCGCAATCTGAACGCCAGCTACAGCATCTACAAAACGAGATAATTAGGCCACTTCAAACCCAGTTCGGCGAAGTACATGTTACCTACGGCTATACCAGTCACTCTTTGCTTCGTTGGATATTGAAGAATAGCCCTGGTGACATGGCTCCAGACATCGACCAACACGCTTCCATGGAGCTCAACAGCAAAGGCAAGCGTATTTGCAAACGCGATGGAGCGGCCTGCGATTTCTATGTTGAAGGCTATGAAAACCGAATGGATGAAGTCGCAAAATACATTTGCACTCATCTAGCATTCGACCGCCTCTACTTTTATGGAAAGAACAAACCGATCCACATCAGCATCGGGCCTGAAAACAGCCGCTATGCACTGATTCGACAAACACGAAGTGATGGACTTCGCGTAAATACGAAAAGTGCAAACGGTAACGCCACACAGACCTTATTCGATGACTTATAATCGAAAAAACATCTGAGAGGACGAGGAATGAACGAAGAACTGTTTGCTGAGTTGGTGGCACAAATCAAGGTGGGGAAACAATTGCCGGATGCCATTTACCTTCATAAAGACGCCTTCAATGCCCTTCCGAACGTTCTTACTCAATTCATTCCTGCCGTAGCAAAAGCCGTTAGCTTAGAAGACGACAACTGGAACCTAATTAAGCTATTCAAGAAAGAGTTCCGCTTATCCCTGCTTCACTACCCTGACTTTTACACCGATTCTTACCCGGCTTTAAAACAGAGCTTAAACGTCGACCTTTCTAAACTCAGCCATAAAATCATGAGCTACGAAGGCTCAGATAACCCTCCTATTTTGCACCGTAAAGAGACCATGATTCTGCCCGACTGCGAATACTTCGAGCACTTCACCTCTCTAACACAAGAAGGGGAAAATGCAGGGCTGTACGAGAACAGTCGCTTGATCGGATTTAAGCGCTCTTGGGAGAACTTGATTGCGCGCCATGGTTACGAGCTTGTCGATGGCCGCCTGTTTCGTAGCTCTGCAATCTTGCAAGTAGAAGACGCAGGCATAGACAGACACAAAACTGCATTAGTACGACATGAATTGTCTGCACCGATGAAAACATTGGTAAAGCATAGTTACTTGGAAGGCTCCTATTCTATTTTCGACTACGGTTGCGGCCGAGGCGACGACTTACGAGAACTTGAAGCGCACGGTTTAGATGTACTTGGTTGGGACCCGAACTTTCGACCGGATAACGACAAGGTTAATTCCAGCATCGTTAACTTAGGCTTTGTTCTTAACGTTATTGAAGATCAAGACGAACGGTTAGAGGCTTTACTAGGAGCTTGGGAGCTAGCAGACAAGTTTTTGGTGGTATCTGTGATGCTGGCGAACGAGAACTACATTGCGCAGTTCAAACCCTATAAAGATGGGGTGATTACGTCTCGTAACACCTTTCAAAAGTATTATGCGCAATCAGAAATAAAAGCATACATAGAAAGAAGCCTTCAAGAAGACGCCATTACCGTCGCGCCCGGTATTTTCTATATATTCAAAGATAAACTCGAAGAACAGCAATACCTACAGAGTAAATACAAACGACACCACAAATGGCAACAACTGACTTCGCCAGAACCTATCGAAGCAAAAGATAAAGCAAAATTGCTTATCACTCAGCATCAAGACTTGTTCAACAACTTCTGGAATACCTGCCTAGAACTAGGCCGCATTCCAGCCAACGACGAATTTGAACACTCCGACAAAATCCGAGAGTTAATCGGCTCACACAAAAAAGTGTTCAACTTGCTGCAAGAGATGTTCGATACCCAAGAGTTTGAGCAAGCGGAAAAGAGTAGAAAAGAAGACCTTTTACTGTACTTCGCAATGGGGCTGTTTGAGAAAAGAAAACCTTACACTCAGCAGCCAGAGCCGCTAAAGCGCGATATCAAAGCCTTGTTTGATGACTATAAAACTGCCATTAACCTGGCTGCCGAGCTGCTGTTCGCGATTGCCGACACCGACTTAATCCAGCAGCAGTGTGAGAAAGCACATAACCAGTTACCAGCCAGCCTTTTGAACGAAGGGCATTCATTAATTCTACACCGAGACTTTATCGATGATTTACCTTTGCTGCTAAGAGTCTACGTAGGCGCGGGGCTACAAATGTATGGTGAACTGGATGAAGAGATAGACCTAATTAAAATTCATATCACATCCGGTAAGCTCACCCTAACCGCCTATGATGACTTTGAAAAATCGGTTCCTTTCTTAGTCGAGCGCATAAAAATAAAGATGGCCGAGCAAGACATCGACTTCTTCGATTATATGGATGAGAAGCGTAGACCTCCCCTTTTAAACAAACATTTGGTACTTGCCAAAGACCATGAGCTGTTTGAAAAACAAAAGAGCTTCGACAAACGTTTGGCGAAGCTCATGGAGTTTGAAGCAAGTGATGAAACGCAAATGGTGAGAGCAGAATTTGAAGTACTTTTAGATAAACACAACAAAGAAATCAAAGGGTTTACATTGATTTCCTCAACCAAATAGGAAATCAACTATAAATAAGGTCCGCATCAAAGTCATAAATTTCAACTTGTTGCTTTTGAATACCAATACCTTTTTCAATAATTGTTTCTGCTAATTGCTCACCATCAATTAGAACAATAGGAACACAACCAGGCTTGAATGAAACCTCTTGGGCTTCTTTGGTAAAGCTACTCGTCGTTATAAAAATTCCTTGCTCGTACTCACCGGTAATATCACCTCGAAACTGAGAAACATCCGGGCGGCCAACTTTGTTGTTTTCAGCGTATCGCTTACATTGAGCCGCCACTCGCATCTCTGCGATACCGATCTTCAAAGCCCCTTTGACATCTATTCCACCATCCCGACCAACAGAAGTGACATGCATGTTTTTGAAGCCATACCTATTCAAAAACAACTCACTAAACTCTTCAAATTCACTAGGGGACAGAGCTCGTAAGTAAGAAAGGATTTCAGCTTTACACTTCTCTTTTTGTTGCGCTGCCAACTCAAAAATTTGCTCAGAACAATCGTCACTTTGAATTTCTTCGGGAGAAGGTTCTTTAATTTCATAGCCTATTGAAAATTTACGGTACTCTTCCAAAAGTTCATACTTACCATTTGTATGTTTGTAGAAATACCTTTCAGCATTCATTTTTGTGAACGCTTTGTTCTTAGTGTGCTTATCCATCGTCACTCGAAGAACTTCAATCGGCTTCTTTGCCCCAAAAACATATAGCTGATTACCAACAATCGTTTCATACACTTCAGACGCTGTTGCTGGCTTTTGAAGAGAGTTTAATGCCGCTATAGCAGCCTCATAAATTTTCATTTAACTCACAGATATTGTTTAATTTTTTCTACTATAGCTTCCAATGGTAACTCTTTTGTTTGATAACACCAAGACATGCGGATCGCACTATCAATACGTTCTTCACCTAACCCCATAGCTGTCAAAACATGGCTAGGAGTGTAGCTTGATGAAGTACAAGCCGAGCCATTTGAAACTGCCGCAATACCTTTCAAAGCCACCATAGCAGCTTCAGAGTTCACTTCGGGGATAGAGAAATTGAGCACATGAGGCGCTGCATTTTGCCCATTAACCTCTATTCCAATCTCAGAAAGAGCACTCAAAGCTTTATCCTTTAAAGATTGGCAGTGTTGCGACCACATTTCTGAGTTTTTATATGCTAAAGAACATGCTTCACCTAAACCAGCAATCAAAGCAACTGGCAATGTGCCAGGTCTTAAGCCACGCTCCTGACCACCGCCGTACATCAACGGTTGTAAAGGAACCTTTTTAAAGCCTCGGCGCCTAACAATAAGAGCCCCAATACCTTTCGGGCCATACAACTTATGACCACTTACACTCATCATATCAACACGGCTATGTTTCAGAGGTTCACTGTACTTCCCAAAACCTTGTGCAGCATCCACATGGAAATATGCAGTGTGGTTTTCTAAAACTTCACAATACCCGGATATGTCCTGAATAGAACCTGTTTCATTGTTGACCTGCATAATGCTCACTAAACAAGTATCGTCTCTCAAGGACTCTGCTAATGACTCTTTCGATATCAGTCCAGATTCGTCGCAATCTAAATAGGTAACATCGAACCCTTCTTTTTCAAGAACTTCAAATGGCTCTAAGACCGCCTTGTGCTCAATTTTAGTGGTTACAATGTGTTTTTGGTTTTGGCTAATTGCCCACGACTTCAAACCTAAAATAGCAATGTTATTGCTTTCAGTTGCACCACTAGTGAAAATCACCTCATTCTTCCCAGCTCCAACAACATCCGCAACTTGTTGCCGCGCTAGTTCAGTAGCTTGCTTTGCCCTTACACCAAATTCATGAGTTCGACTTCCTGCATTTCCGTACTCTTCAAACATATATTTACTAACAATTTCAGCGACCTCTGGTGCTATTGGAGTTGTTGCGTTGCAGTCTAGATATGTAGTCATTGGAAAGCCTTAACAAATTGGGAGACATTGGAATCTGAGTAGCGTATAGTACACGCCATTGTTCGTACGAACAAATCACCCTGTTCGTAAAAACACCAATAAATAGATAATGATATGACTGATGTAATTTCGGGAACTTCATTCCCAGCCATAAAAGGCATACAAGCAGATACTGAATTCTACACGGTGATGTGCCCCCTAAAAAGGCTTAAGCGCATATTTACATTTGATGAAAGTACACTCCCTGTAAATGAGCGTGCTCAAAGGATATTAAACCCGGAACGAATCCCCGAAATAAGCAACTATATCCTTGAGAACCGAGATAGTTATGTATTTTCAGCTTTGACTGCATGCATTGACGGTGAAACAGGCTTTGTTCCAATCGGGTCTGGTAAGCATCAACAGAAAATCGGCACATTAACTATTGATGATGATGCTGAAGTTTACATTACTGACGGTCAGCATCGTAATGCTGCAATTCAAGAAGCTTTGAAGCAAGATCCATCTCTTGGCGAAGAGAACATTTCAGTTGTATTCTTTGTTGGAAAATCTTTATCTGAAAGACAAAAAATCTTCAAAGATCTGAACTTATACCCCGTAAAAACCGATAGTTCTTTGAGTATTACTTACGATGGAAAACCCGATGCACTTCTATCTAAAAACGTCGTATTCGAAAGCAAAGTACTTTCCAAACTAATACACATGGAAAACAGCAACTTAGGTAAACGTTCCAAGAAGCTGGTAAGCCACAGCGCGCTAAACAAAGCAACGAAAGAACTATTCGATGTAATTGACGAAAGTTCATACGAAAAGCAGGCAACAATTGCTCGAGAGTTTTGGGAACATTTAGTTGATATGATACCGGCTTGGAAACTTGTCTATAAAGAGCAAGTCTCAGGTGGTGAAGTAAGAGAAGAATCCATTCATGCATACTCCGTTACTTTCCAAGCATTAGGCATCGTAGGCAATTGGCTACTAAATCACGATCCTTCATGGAAAAAGACAACCGAATCGCTCAAAGATATTGATTGGACACGAAGTAATAAAAAAGACTGGGAAGGTCGATGTGTTGTCAATGGTGCAATGAGGAACTCCTCCGTTGCTATGAAGCTGACAGCAAATAGGATCAAGCACTATCTATCTATACCTCTAAGCTCGAAAGAAAAAGCTGAAGAAGACAAATTCAACCAAGCGAAGCGAAACAAGTAAGCCCCCGGGTAAATTAAATTATGACAGTAAATACTCAACAAGCACGTTATTCAGCATTTAACGAGCTTGGGTTCAAAGAAACAATCCAACGCTTAGTTGCCAAAACAAAAGAACTTTACCAAAAGGATGATATTCCTTGGGTTATAGGTTATAGCGGCGGTAAAGATTCAACAGCCATACTTCAAATTGTTTGGAATGCTGTATCCGAACTGAAAGAAGAAGGGAAAGCGACTAAGCCTGTTCACGTCATTAGCACCGACACATTAGTCGAAAATCCAATCGTAGCTCTTTGGGTTGATCGTTCTCTTAAACAAATGCAGAAAGCAGTTGATGAACAAGAACTGCCTATTCATCCTCATCGTCTCACACCAAAAACTGAAGACAGGTTCTGGGTTAACTTAATTGGTAAAGGTTACCCTGCACCACGCTATAAGTTCCGTTGGTGTACAGATCGATTAAAGATCAGCCCTTCAAACACATTTATTCAGGATGTTGTTAAAAAGAACGGCGAAGCGATTTTGGTACTAGGTACTCGTAAACATGAGAGCACAGTTCGCGCTGCGAGTATGGAGAACATAGAAAACCGCTCAGACAATACTCGTAAAGATGATGGATTAAACGTAAATACTCAGCTTGATCGCGTATGGGTATATACACCCGTGGAAGATTGGACAAATGATGATGTTTGGTCTTTTCTAACCCAACAGAAAAACCCTTGGGGTTATAGAAACACAGACCTCTTAGGTATGTACCAAGGTGCTACTGACGGTGGTGAATGTCCTCTTGTCGTTGATAAGTCTACTCCAAGTTGTGGTGACAGCCGTTTTGGTTGTTACGTATGCACTATGGTAGGGGAAGATAAGTCTATGGCAGCAATGATTGCTAATGACGAAGAAAAAGAGTGGATGTTACCACTGCTTGCTCTGCGCAATGAGATAGACATCAATGACTCTAACAAAGACGCTAAAGCCAATAAAATCGCGAGAGATAAACACAATCGCGACTTTAGAAGAATGAATGGTAGCCTTACCGTTCATATCAGCATGAAAGAGTTCAGCGAACAAAAAGATCTGGCTGATAGTGAGGATATGTTTGAGTTGTTAGCTCAATATGAAGATAACACCGATTTTAAGTACGAAAATTTACCTGCTGATATTGTTCGTGGTCCTTATAAACAGACCTTCAGGGAATCAATGCTTCGTAAAGTTCTGCAAGCTCAGATGGAAGTTAGAGAGTGCGGACCATCTGATGTTAAAAATCTAGAGCTTCTAACACTTGATGATCTAGAAGAGATTCGCCGTATTTGGGTTGATGAAAAAAATGAGGCGGAAGACAACGTTCCTCTAATCTATCAAGAGGTCACAGGAAAGAAATATGACGGTGCGCCTAGAGCTTATAGCCCCGTTGTTAACCACAAGATTCTTGGCCAACTCAAAGAGTTTTGTGCAAAACATGACGACCCTGACGAACTTAAGTACCAACAGCTTAGAACGCTGCTTTCTATTGAAGATAGATATAAGCACCAACTGCGAAGAGCTAAAATTTCAGATGACTTAGAGTCTGCTATCGACAAGGGTGCATTTGAGAGCATCGATCATGCTCGTCGCTTTGCGTTAGACAAAGTGAAAAATGAAGCACTCGTTAAACTGAATCGCCTTCAAACTGTTGGACATGAACATGAGTTCTTAAAGAATCTAGCTTCAAACCTTCAGATTCTGGATGCTAAGAAAGAGATAAGTAAAGTAAAGAAATACAAAGCTTATTACGTTGAGCTAACTTCAGATAGCCACCAAGCTGACGAAGCATTCACACTAGAAGTTAGATTAGTAAATGGCCTAACTAAACTATACGAATATTATATTTATCAAATTGATAAATCTTTTGCTCTACTAGATCGCAAAGCTCAAGAAACCCTCGAAATGAATAACCGTAATAACAAACTATTGTCTGCCGACAACTTAATTGCAACGGGAGACAAATAGTGATTTTTGAACAAGTAACGCTCAACAACTTTGGTATCTACCAAGGCGAACATATCGTAGATCTTAATGTCACAGACCACACTAAACCTGTTGTTTTATTTGGAGGGTTGAATGGTGGAGGAAAAACGACGTTTCTAGACTCTCTTCAGCTAGCGCTATACGGGAAAAACGCGAAATGTTCTAATCGTGGCAAATTGTCGTACAGCGACTATCTAAAGCAAGCAGTCAATAGATACAGTGAGAACAAGTCCGCCTCTGTAGCCTTGTCTTTCCGACATACTCAAAGAACCCAGACCAAGCGATACGAAGTCATTCGCTCATGGGAGGCTACTGCTAACAAAGAAATCACGGACAAAGTTCAAGTTCTGGTGAATGGAGAACTTGATAAACTGTTAACGGATAATTGGAACGACTTCGTATCCGAATTTATTCCTCAAAGCATGTCAGAGCTGTTCTTTTTTGACGGCGAAAAGATTGAAGACTTAGCAGATCCTGCTCGCTCTGCACAACTACTAAAAACAGGTATTGAAGCTCTCCTTGGGTTAGAGCTCTTCACTCAGCTATCCAAGGATCTAAATAGCCAAAAGCGTCGACGTCAAGAGCGTAACTTAGATAGTACTGCGAGTAAAAAAGTTGAAGAGCTCAAGCAAAGAAAAGAACTTCTAGATAGCAATCTTCTGGGTATCGAAAAGAATATTCAGAACATACTAGATGAAGAGAACGTTCTAACAGACCAACTAAAAGACATCGAAATTCAAATGCAAACTTCCGGCGCAAACTTGCTGGACGATGTTAACGACATTCAACTTGACCGAAGAGCAATTGCTTCCCAATTAGAAGCGATTGATCACAACCTTATCAAGCTGGCTGCGGGGGCTATGCCGTTATCTCTTGCTCAAACTTTACTGCGAGAGACAAAGCAGCAAGCTTTATTAGAGGATGAGGTTACTGGTTTTGATAATGCACAAAAGCATATCAAAGCAAATAATGACGAACTAGTTAAACGCTTAAAAGCGACAGCCACTAACGATGTTGCTGAGCAAGTGGACCAGTTACTAAACTCAATATGGAAAGAGTCAAAGGATAGCTTAAGCCAAGAAAAGTATCTAAACACTAACCCTGTAATATTTGACTTTGCCGAAACCGCAATAGAATCAGATAAAACAGAGAGTGAGGAACTAATAAAGCAGAAAAAAGAGCTACAAGAAACACTAGCTCTATTAGACAAAAAGCTTGATGCTGTTCCAGATTCAGAGTCTGTTAAAGAACAGATTGAGGCAAAAGGTAGAATTGAAGCGTCTATTGCTCATTCGAAAACAACCCTAGACTCTCTCATGGAAGAGATGGCCTTATGTAAAACTCAAATAAATGAGAATGAAGCACGTCTAGATGCAACTCTAATCCAGCAAAATGCTGAAAATTTCGAGGGCAAACGTAACGAGCAAGTCGCAGAACATCTCGTCGAAATGAGAGGTATTGTTGATGCATTCAAAGCGCAACTTATTGAAGAGAACATTACGACACTAGAAAAGCGAATTAAGAGTAAGTTTGATTCTCTAGAGAGAAAATCTGAACTGGTCGAAAAAGTTAAGATCAACCCCAAAACGTTTAACTTGACTCTTTTGGGCTTAGACGGCTTAGCTTTGGATACTAAACGTCTTTCTGCAGGTGAACGTCAACTATTGTCTGTGGCTATCCTTTGGGCACTAGCGGAAACGTCAGGAAAAGAGATTCCAACTATTATCGATACCCCTATGGGTCGACTGGATGGTAAGCATAGAACAAAACTTGTTGAAAACTATTTCCCAGAAGCTGCTGGTCAAGTCATTCTCCTATCAACCGATGAAGAGATCGCTGGACAGTACTACAAAAAACTAAAACCTTCAGTAGCGAAGGAATATCACATTAGCTATGAAGAGGCAGTCAAAACATCAACCATTACTGAAGGCTACTTTGGAGAGTCAGCATGAGCATTGAAACCGTTCGCTTATCAGAAAAAGCCAAAGGGCAACTTATCACAGTAAAAAAGAACACCAAAATAGATAACTGGAACGTACTTTGCCGTTGGGCATTGATGCTTTCCTTAAAAGAGGAAAGTATCCCACCACATGAAGACATAGTTACTAATAGTAATGTTGAAATGACATGGAAAGTATTTGGTGGTGAGTTTTCTGATATCTATCTAGCGATGTTGCGCCAAAGAATAAATATCGACTTTGGGGAAATAGATGAAGATGAGCTTAATTATCACTTTAAACTTCACCTTCATCGTGGTATTTCTTATCTTTTGAGCCAATCTAAAGATATTAACACACTAGTTAAACTGGCCCTATAGGGCCAGTTTTTTTAGGTAAGATTTTTCAATTAAAAAATTCTCAATTAAATTATATATATTGTAAGGTATCTCAAGCGATTCATTTAATGATTGATAGTATTCAACAAAAACATAATCATTAGTCATTACTCGCTTAATTATACTAAAAATCGTATCAAACTCCTCAGTTGAAGGTTCAAAATAACCGTGAGCTAACTTGCTTTCATTTCTTATCGTATTTAGCTTCCTAATGCTATCTTCTTCTTCACTAGATATGGCACGTTCTTTCTTTACCATATCAAGGTAATCGAGGAGATAGAGATACTTATCTCCTCTTACTTTACCATCCTCTGTTAAGGTAATTTCCCTATCCTCTAAAAGCCACGAAATGAAAAATGTTTCAAGTGCACGGTGGAAATAAATAGTAGAGACTGCAATATTTCCAATCCGTTTTTCTGACTCACATGCTATTAAGAAACAAGAAGATATGATTTTCAACTTAACTTCAGGCTTTGAGCTTGTGTATGCCTCAAAAACTCTATCTAATTTATCTTTATTTTGACTCAAAAAAGACGTTATAGGGCACTTGTTAACTTTTGCTTCCGATACAACATTTGAGATATTTTTTGCAAACCCCAAACCGGAACTAACCCAAATACTATTGCTGTTAATCGGTCCTTGACTAAAAAGGTTATAAAATAAGCTCATCAAGAATGACAACTCTTTTAACGAGCTACAAACAACCCCTTCTACGTGGGAAATGCCTTTGTGAGCTTTTAAAAAGTTATAAGCCTGAGAAAACTCTCTTCGATTAAATAAATCATTGATTTCCTCAATATATGTCAATCGATCAGATAAATTACTCTTATTTGATGAGAGAGACTTTCTCACAAGTAAAATATCATTATCTGAAAGACAAGAGTGAGACAATGAAAATGCCTTTTCGAGCACTCCTCTTCCATTATCCTCAATCTCCAAATGAAACAGTTCTATATCATCAGGTTCAACGAGCATAATAGGTTCAAAATCATCACCTTTCCAAACATTCATAATTATCTTTCTAGAATTCTTTCCATTTCAACATCAATCACGTTAGATAATATTGACAATCTATATTCATAGGTCTCTTTTGACTTATCTTTTATCAATTTCTGTATTTCCAACCGGTCCTCAGGACTACCGCTTCTTTCGAGAAGTTCCAATTCATTTTTAAATGACAAAGGGTATTCTTTTAATCTCCAATTCTTCAAACTATCTTTCACAACCTCTTCTTCTAGCTTCTCAAGAAAATCTAATTTCGATTCTTTTATAATAGTATTTAATTTCTTTAAAGCATCATCGTGGTTTTCTTTGCTCGTTATGTAGTCCTTCAGTATGGAATAAGAATCTCGGTTCATCAGCGACATCGTTAATAGATATAACCAACAGTCTTTACCTAAGTTTGTAGTATTAGGTTTATTTGATTTATATAGTGTTAGCTGATTAAACTCTCGATCTTTAGAAAATAATCTAGAACTTTCCGAAAAAGCAACCTTTTCTAACGATTTGATATATACTTTGGTAAACTGAAGAATATCATTTCTAAATATCTCACTAGAATCTAGTAATCTACTCCAAAGCCTAAAGTAAGCCTGATTAAAAACTAGTCTCGTATAATTATCTAAATGGCTGTTGGACTGTATTTTATCATTAAACTGATTACTTACTAATTTTGTCTCTTCTTGATGTATCTTTCTATCAACATCTCTAAAATCACTTAAAACTTTTATGAAAGAAGCAACGCCTTCTTTATCGGAAATCTCATTTTGTTTATCAAGCCAATCAATTGCCTTGTAAAAACTATCAATTTTCCTTGAAAAAACGGATGGTTCAGTCAAAAGAACCTTAATTGGTTCGATTAGTCTATCTTTAATTTGTTTATATAATATTTCTTGTTGAACGTATGTAAAATCATTCTCATAAATATTATGAATACTATCACCAGCTTGTTCTAAGTCTGATTTTAAACTTCTTAGGTCTAAAATGGAGTATAGATAGCTATAGTTTTTGTCATTTAGAAATACCGATCGTCTCAGCGTTTCACATAGCATTGAAACAGTAGCGATAGAATAAGGCCTGTTGACTCTTCTCGCTTTAGAGTCTTCTCTTTGATTCCACTCAATAAAGTGCAGCATATTACGTAAAACATCATCGCTACTATTTTTCCAATCATCCGCTAATGTTCTAACTGTAAAGGAAGCAAGACTCCTATCATTCAACAAATCTAAGTAATGCCCACTAACCTGCTTACCTTTGTTATTAATAGTTACAAACATACTCCTTAGAGTATCTAGAATATCCTCTGAACCATTATTCTCTATAGCTTTAGGAGAGAAACAAACACAAACAGGAACATTCAAAAACTCCCCTTCATTGGGATTTCTCTCAAGAAATTTCTCAATGGCTTTATATCGGTGCTGACCATCAATTACAACTAACTTAACAATTTCAGAATCATATTTTAAACTAGTTCTACTTTTATATATATTAATATCACCATACTTATCAGATCTATAAACATCATGCCCCTGCTTCAATGTGGGAACTTCTATTTCAAAATGTTTATCCCATCTTTTTTTAAAGATTTTAATTTTCCCACTAGTTTCAATGTCTTCACAAGTTTCTTCATATTTTCTCACTGGCCTTTTTTTATCATCAAAGCCAACAACAGAAACTATTAAAGGAGGGAAGAATAATGCCTTATTTTCCCCTTTTTCAAGGTACCCTCGGACGATATCATCATTAACTCGTGTGTAATCGATATCACGTTGAATCATTTCATCAAAATTAACTTGGTTAAATTTAAAAGCACTAGCAGCAACTTGTAGCTTTTTAAGATCTTTGTAATTTAATGTTGTAAGTATATAGTTCACATCATAACTACTATCTGTATGAAAGGAGCCTAATATTCCGGAAATCTCACTGTCAAAATCAGGAGCATCTTCCAACATTAAATCTTCAATATCACTAACTTCATCATTACATATATCTGTCATATCAAGCCTATTTTAAACAAAGTCAAAGTCGAGAAAAATTAAACAATATTTCTTAACGCGTTATAAATTTATTCAATGTAAATCTTACATATTAATGACAATTGTACTCTCCTACACGATAAAAAAAAACGCCCCAAAGAGCGTTTTAAATCAAAGTTTTGCTACAATAGCTCCCAAAACGCTTTATCTCTCATTGGGAGAATCTTCTTCGCCCCATCAATATATAAGCTGTAGTGCTTCTCTAGCTTATTGATGGTCTCCATCAGCTTTTCTTGTTCAGCTTTATCGTTTACACCAAACATGGCTTTAAGCTCTTGCGGGCGAATCTTCGCAACGCGGTGAATTACCCATGTAAGCACATAGCTTGAGTAGTCGTTCTCGCCGGTTTGGAAGTGGGTGATGTCTTGAGTAGACAGAGTCACACCAACACCATACTCACGACCTTCTTTTAAGATCTTACGCAAGCTTGGGAAGTTTTGAGACATAAAGTTATCTGCCTCATCCACCAAGATCATCTTAGTGATTTGGCGGAAGTCGCCCTGCACTTCAGGCTTACCTTTCTTCTGCATCTGTGAGTAGAAAAGGTCTAACGTCAGTGCGACTACAAGGTTTTGGATCTCTGATGGGTAACCCGCTAGTTCAACCACTGTGATGCCATCCACCAAGTCATAAAGGCTCATGCACTTGGTGTTGTCGTCTTCAAAAATTTCTAGCTCGTACAGGCTCTCAAGTGCCGCATATAATGAATCTTCGTCTGGGTCTGTCTCAATGAACAAGTCCCATACTTGTGAGATTGTTGGAGCGGGCTTTGACCAAGTGCTTGGATCTGCTTTGCGGATACCCGCTAACTCATACGCTTCACCCACCAGCTTACGTAAACGCAGTTGTTGTTTTTGCCCTAGGCCAAACGCTTTACCCATGGTTTCCGAGAAACCACGCGCGGTATGCACTGGCAACATTGGCGTATCACCAAACAAGCTCAGTGGGTTGTATGGTAGTTTGTGAAGGTTAAACTTCTTACCCGCAGTCGCTTGTTGGAACTTATCGTCTACATAATCGGATTTGTAGTCGAAAATAAGCATGCCAATTGGCGCACTGTTTACGTTGTCTGCTTGGTTGCGGTAAAGCTGAGTAATCACAGACTTGGTAAACTGCGTTTTACCCGTACCCATGGTGCCGATAATACCGGTATTGGTATTCATGAATTTGGCAGTATTCGTTGGCTCCCAGTTCAGTGGTGCTTGTGTTAAAGCATTATGGCCAAATAGTACGTTTAGGTTGCTGTTAGACTCAACCTCAACAACGGGTTTCGGTTCAACAGGGAGAACTGGCTCTGGTTTATCAGGTGTCGTCACAGCAGGCTTCGGTTGAGGCTTAGCAGTCTCATCCAAGCGAGTTTCACCATTCAGCACATACTCACTTGGCACATGGCAGAGTTTCACCACATCTAATTCGTTCAACACTTCTTGCAAAGGTGTTTCTACTAAACGTGGAAGTAGCCCCATTGGTAGGTCTACTTTTAGTACCCCATCCATCATTTGGTAGTCAGGCTGTAAACAGCCCGCACCTTCAAGGTGGCTAACAACAAAACCTTCTGGGTATTCTGCGATTTGGCCAAGTGAATAGTCGCCTCTTAGCCACTCTTCTTTGTTTGCCAACAAGCTATCGAAGTAATCCTCAGCAAATACCTTGTATAAGCGATATTTGTCGACTTGCATCAATACTTGGCGCATAAATAGGCCACGGTAAAGCTTGCTCGCTAGACCATCATTTCCTAGTAAGTCTTTGCTTAAGTAACGTAGTAGCTCTTTTGATTGTTTAACGGCTTTGTTGTAATTCGGCAGCGAACCTGTTTTCACTTCGACAGGTAGTAGATACATGTCTTGGTCTTTGAAACCAACCAGCAATACATCGTCAGAGATTTCGCCTTTCTTGTAACCTTGAACGTTACGGGAGAACTCGCTGTCAGACATCTTCAGGCCAATATTACCCGATACACGAATCATCTCGGCGACAGACAGCGGCACCCATGTAATGTCTGAATCATGCACTAAGCTAGTCACAAACTTGTAAGCACCAATCACGCCTTTGCGCTCTTTATTGATGGTTGGCTCGCAGGTCATCATTTTCAACAGCCAGTCACCATTGAACGCGTTGAACTCATTGATTTGACCACCATCACCTTGTTTGATCACTTTTTCAAACAAACCACGCTGAGCAGTAACAGTGATCGCATCGTAACTAGAAGAGCTGGTGTACTGATCTGAATAGTGAATCAATATCACGTCTTCATTACTATGGAAGAAGTCCAACGTCACTTTAGGATCAATAATGGTCGTCCAGATAGAGCTATCGTATGAACGCTCAAGTAAGCCTTTAAAGTCCTCACTGACTGCTAAGGCAACAGCATTTGCACCGTGATATTGAGTGTTCGGTTTGAGTGCTGGCTTTAATAACGCGCCAACATACTTCGCCATCATTAAGTGTGGGTGGTCTTGGTAGTCCGTACCTTTCAAACCAAAGCCTGTAAAGTACGAACCTGATTTGCTTTCAGAAGCGTCACCCGTTAGTAGGCCATCACATGCAATGCCTGATGCCATATCTTCTATGGCAATGTCTGAACAATCGACCTTGTCGTTATTACGGAAGAAAGAAAGGTGCGCGTAAGACTGGCCATCTTTCTCAGCCTGAGCATTCGTGAACTTACTGTACGTTAGGCGAGTACGAAGGATATCGATAATAGTATCGGCAACCTCACGCACTTTACCCTTGTTAAGCTCTAACCATTCTTTCAGTTCATCGTAATTGGCTGTTTCTGCGAATCGGTCAAACGCATTGAACGCCAGTTTGTCGTCATACAGGTTAATGTGAATAGATGCTGACTGCTCTTGATTGCTGCGGATATAGTCCACCAGCCCCATAAACAGCTCTTCAGCGCTGTCTTGGTTCACCGCATTGACGATAATGCTCTTCTCAGAGCCTGTGAACAATTGGCTGAATGCCGTTTTGAACTCATCGATTTTCTCTTTTACCAGCTTACGAACGAAGGTAAGAGAGCTTTTCTCTTGAGGCACGCTCCTGATCCAGAACGCGTTCTCTTTCACCTGCTGGTTATAAGCAAACTCATGCTTTGGATGGTAAACATATGGTAGCAAACCTTTTGGCGACAAACGTTCAAAGGTGACATCAGGAAGCTGAGCAAAGCTCTTATCATCACGAATCGCATCTCTTAGGTTGAGGTAATAAGCCAAAATCAGCGGGTGGAAAGGTGAGTAGTACTCTTCACCTTCAGATTGTACCAATCCAATTTTTAACGCTGATTTTTGCTCTTTTGTCAGCATGCTACCCGTTGGAATTGCTTCAAAATACGCTAGGCAAGCATCAACTGTATTTTGGACAAGTGTTGTAAACTCATCGCCCCAAGATGCCAATGATGGTGTGCTACGGCGTTGTTCTAAGTAATCAAAAAGCTCAACATAAGAAGAGTGAATAGCCTCATCAATCGCTTGCAGGTCATCGAGCTTAGTCGCACCCGAACCAGCAATAGTAACAACTTTTTGGTTGATGAACTCTTCTTCCCAACGCAGCAGCTTTAAACGAACACCGGGTACAACGAACTCACTGTTATCGATGCCTACTTTGCCTTTTTGAGAATAAAACTCGCCGTTATATTCATCTTTGAAAAGCTTGTGATATCGACCTCTATTAAGCAATAAAGGCAAACTCAATGAATCAGTCGCGACTGCACCTTCAACATTAAACTTGAGCTGGTTATCACCTGATTTAACGGCAAAATCTATTTCGTCAGCTTCATTGGCAAGTGCTTCAAAATCCACGACGGCGTAATCTGCTGCATCGATAACCTGCTTGGCATCAAGCAGTGAACATGCGCTGCCTTCGTTGGCTCTGATTTGCAGTTTGTTTTCTTCCATGTTCAAGGTTAAGCGCTGCTTCGCTGGTGCAGGCTCAACCAAGAAGATGTTTTTGAATGGCTCAATATAGAACTCGCCTTTACGAACGACTAAACAACGGAAGTTATAAACCTCAGACTTGTTCTCGCGCTTTAGAGCCAAGTTAAAGAACAGTGGCTCATGCTTGTACGTACCTTTCAAGCTAGCTCGTGTCGTTTTCAGACCATTCAGTGTGGTAATCACTTCTTCATTATTAAGCGCTTTTGCTGGCTGAATTTTGAACTGACTTTTATCGAGATTACTCGCACCTTGGAAGATCAGCTTCAGTTCAAACTCATTTACACCTTCATCTAACTCGATTATTAAGTGGCGATCACGCATGCCAGCTTTGGTCTCTGCACGGTTACGAGCTGTGATGGTCATACCGTCGCTAGCCTGCTCCTCTTCAAGAACAAGCTGCTGCTGAGCATTACGCTTTTTCTCTTGTAAGAATGCTTCGAACTCAACGTCTTTCCATGCATCCGTTTCTGAGAAGTTCTCTTTAATAAATTTCTCGCCGAATGATTTCAAGCGGTCTTGAAGCTGACCACTAAAGTGTTCAACTTCAAAAGAGAGCTCTTCGTAAAGTGCACGGTTATCTTCCAGGCGTTTTTTAATTTGCTTGGGATTGCCGCTCATTTCAGCTACGAGTGGATCTTCAAACATGCCCAATTCATTGAAGCGCAAATCACCATCTTCAACGGCTTTGTATAGAGATTCGAAACCAAACATGGTTGCGCCATCTTCTAAGATGGCATCGAATTGATCATCAAGCAGACAGTTCGACACATCGCGCCCTTTGTCTTGCTGATCAATTAACCCTTTCATTGCCGCTTTGATCTTTGATGCACTCCAAACCTGTCCCACTTGAGCCAAGTCCTCTGCAGAGTTTATCAAGGTATCAAGCAAGCTGTTATGGATCACAACTAGCGCGCAACCTTTTAAGTAGCCAGATTGGCTCGCCACTTCGTCACGTAGATGTGAGATGTAGTTTTCAGTAAAGCCTTCGAATTCTGCTGGGTTTTCGCTATGAATCACAGGTACGATTTTGCAGCCTGACAGTTCAATGAATGGCAACTTGATATCGTTAGTCGCATCAATGCTGTTTTCAGAATGAGCCGTCATCGCTTGATACAAGCGCATGCTATTTTCATTATCTGGCGACTTAAACTGATAACGGAAACCTGCCTTGATGTGTGTTTCAGCATCCGCTAAAAACTGCTCTACTAGAAAGGTCTCAAATTGTTTTACGGACATAAACTGCGTCTCCACTATCACTCATGCGCTCTACGTTACCAATGCGCTCATAGAATTTAATTAGTTCTTGTTCTGTTTGTTTATCAACGAAAATCCCACGTTGCTCAAAGGCTGTGATCAGTTCGTGGAAACGGAGTTTGTCCTTTTCTCCAACAACAAGGTTGGTCAATAAGATGATGTAGTCTTGGTTGAGCACTAATACTCGACCGCTGCGGCCTCGACTTTGAATGAAGTGAGACGCTAGGTACTTCTCTACTTCTGACACATACTTCTTGTTGATATTGAAACGTTCGCCGACGCTAAACTGTGCGGATGCGAGCTTCATTATGTTACCAAGCCAGTCGAGTGCCAGTTCAGATTCATCTAGAGCTGTGTCTAGATTACGCTGTGACTTAAAGGCTCTGGCAAAGTTTTCTAGGTGTTCTTTTAGGTGCGTCGATTTCGA
>Ga0213838_1000489_pt1 | contig 28643 bp, 19 predicted proteins | sample SWPATP13_FD_160577 | JGI IMG/M metagenome (GOLD analysis project Ga0213838, IMG submission 160577) | Coastal seawater microbial communities from Marineland, Florida, United States - SWPA TP1 #3 | ecosystem: Environmental > Aquatic > Marine > Coastal | place: USA: Florida | collected 2016-08-06 | reverse complement strand
CAGGTAAAGATCTATCTTTCGGTCCAGTTAAAGAGCTATATATTGCGAACCAAACGGTTATTAACGGTGGTTCTGAATTCTCTTACGAAACAACCGAAATTGACCCAAATACAGGCGATAATGTAGTTGCTTCTAATGAACCTTTGTACCAAACGTTTATCGGTCTAGGCTCTGATGTTGAAGTGCCATGGTTAGGTAAAGTTGGTCTAAACCTTTACGGTATGTACGATCTGAATGCAAAAGATTGGAATGGTTACCAAATTTCTGCAAACTGGTTCAAACCTTTCTACTTCCTAGAGAACGGTTCTTTCTTCTCGTACCAAGGCTATGTAGATTACCAATTTGGCGTGAATGACGATTTTGCAGCATTAAACTCTTCGCACGGTGGTCAAATGTTTAACGGACTTTACTGGCATAGCGATCGCTTCGCGCTAGGTTACGGTCTTAAAGCATACAATGATGTATACGGCCTTAAAGATGGCGGTTTAGCTGGTAAAACTTCTGGCTTCGCTCATTACGTTGCTGCAACGTACAAGTTCTAATAGACCTTATACCTATAGATATGAAAATGGCGCTATTGAGCGCCATTTTTTATTGATTTCATTTACGACACCGTTATCCTTGCCCTCAGGGTTATGATAAAGGTAAAACAGTGAACATCACCATCGTAGGCCCCGGAGCTATTGGCTCTTTATGGGCAATAAAACTATCTCAAGCTGGGCACTCTGTTTCCTTATGGAGCCGCACCCAATCCAGTTCCACCTCGATTGCATTAGATGATAGCGCTGCTATTACTTTTTCGAGTAATCATGTCCGCGATTTGCAAGCAGCCGATCTTATCTTGTTTACCGTGAAAGCATGGCAAGTGGAAAATGCAACCACTCCTCTGCTCAAACATGTCCATAAAGATGCAATTCTTTTGTTCATGCACAATGGTATGGGAGCACTAGACAGCATAGAGAGCAAAATAAGCACCAACCCAGTCGTCATTGCCACTACCACTCAAGCTGCGTTCAAGCCTTCATCAGAACAAGTCAATCACACCGGACTAGGGCAAACTCAGTTGGGAGCGTTCAACGAAAAAGGCACACAATGTGGTTTTCTTGTCGATGTTTTGAATCATGCCTTACCCGATGTAATGTGGAATCCCACAATCCAACAAGCTTTATGGAATAAACTCGCAGTCAACTGTGCAATAAATCCACTTACCGGGCTTAACCAAATTAAAAATGGACAACTGGCAGACAGCCAATATCTCGAGGCTCTGAGTGATATTTCCCAAGAGCTTTACTTAGTCATGCAAGCAGAAAACATAGAGTGTGAATTGGAGGCGCTTCGTTCTACAATTACTGCAGTCATCCAAGCCACGGCAAACAATAACTCTTCGATGAAGCAAGATATGTATTATCAACGCCAGACTGAAATCGACTTCATTACAGGCTACCTCATTAGAAGAGCTGAAGAGCACGGGATCGATGTGCCAGTAAACAGAGCGCTTTATCAGTCAGTGAAAAAACAAGAACAAAGCTGGACAAACTAGTTATCGCTTTCAATATCTCATAAGGACTCCGTCCTGCAACATTAACTTTTAGGTCATCATTCATGCTTGATTTACGCCATATCCGCGAGCAATTTCCAGCCTTAAAGCAAGAGGTTAATCAACAGCCCCTCGTGTATTTGGACAGCGCAGCTACAACCCAAAAACCTCAAATCGTTATTGATGCGATCAGCCAGTATTACTCAAAACAAAACGCCAATGTACACAGAGGCAGCCATAGCCTCACAGCTCAAGCCACGAGCCAATTTGAAAATGCCAGAAGTAATGTTGCTCAATATATTGGGGCAGCAAGTAGTAAAGAGGTGATTTGGACAAGAGGCGCTACAGAAGCACTCAACCTTATAGCACAAACTTACGCTCGAAGTTCTCTGCAAAAAGGCGATGAGATCTTAGTCAGCGAAATGGAGCATCACGCGAATATCGTTCCGTGGCAAATCGTGGCGGAGCAAACCGGTGCCAAAGTCATAAAGATTCCAATGACAGACGATTGCCAATGTGACATTAACGCTTTTGCACAGTTACTGTCCGACAAAACAAAACTGGTCGCTGTTGCTCACATCACTAACGTCACAGGCAGCCGACAACCAATCGAACGTATTATTGAACTCTCACATAAAGTAGGTACTAAAGTTGTCGTAGATGGGGCTCAAGGTATCGTTCACGAAGACGTCAATGTTGAGCGACTCAATGCGGACTTCTATGTGTTTTCAGGACATAAACTTTATGCTCCGGCTGGCATCGGCGTACTTTATGGAAAATTACCGCTACTTGAGGCTATGCCTCCTTGGCATGGTGGCGGAAAAATGGTCGAAAGTGTCTCTTTTGAAGGGACCACATACTCTCAATTGCCTGGCAAGTTCGAAGCTGGTACACCAAACGTTGCAGGTGCAATTGCACTCGATACGGCAATTAAATGGATTAGCCAATTTGGAAGGCAGGAAGTAGAAGCACACTTACACTCTCTTCAAGAAAAAGCCTATAACGCTCTGTCGAAAATCGAAGATATTAGAATTCTTGGTTACCAGCCAAATGCGAGTGTGATTACCTTTGTGATGGATGGGGTACACCATCAGGATATTGCGACCTTATTGGATCAACAAGGCATTGCCGTTCGCGCTGGTCATCATTGTGCGCACCCTTTAATGGACGCTTTGAAAGTGAAGGGGACGGTCAGAGTATCTTTTGGGATCTACAACACTCTAGAAGATGTTGAACACCTGATTCAGGCCGTAGAAAAAGCGGTTGATATGTTATAAAGCATTCGAAATTAAAAGGGTTGGCCAATGCCAACCCTTTTTTAAATAGCCTGTATTTTTATTTGTTCGACAATCGCCTTTAAGCCATTACCTCGAGAAGGGCTCAAATGGTTAATCAACCCTAGCTTTTCAAAGTAACTATCGATATCAAATGATTGAATTTGCACTGAGGTTTTACCATTGTATGCTGCCATCACCAATGCGATAAGGCCTCGAACAATGCGAGCATCAGAGTCCGCACAAAAATACCATACGTCATCAATACACTGAGCAACTAACCACACTTGGCTTTCACAGCCTGCTACCGTTACTTGCTCATTTTTCAATTCATCGGGCATTTGCGGGAGCTTTTTCCCCCATTGAATAACTTGACGATAACGATCCTCCCAGCCAGTAAAGTTCTGCATCGTCACGCTAATATCTTCACTTGTGATAGCCTCTCCAAATGGAGAGCTAGGGAATTCCATCATTATTGGCTCCAAGGATGATTTATTTTTTGTACTTTTGGACAAGCTTTTCGATGATACGAGAAACCGCGACAAACCCAAATGTTGCAGTGACGACTGTCGCAGCCCCAAACCCACTCGCACAATCCATACGTTTTGGCCCTTCAGCGGTCGCTTTTGTACCACATACACTGCCATCTGCTTGAGGATATTTAAGTTGCTCTGTAGAAAACACACAATCAATACCAAATTTACGTTGCGGGTTTTTAGGAAAGTTATGATGGCGACGTAAAGTATCTTTCAGCTTCTTTGCCAACGGATCTTGAATTGTTTTCGTTAAGTCTGAGATTTGAATCTGTGTAGGATCAGTTTGGCCACCAGCCCCACCAGTCGTAATTACTTTAATTTTATTGCTTCGGCAATAAGCCAATAATGACGCTTTCGCTTTCATGCTATCAATCGCATCAAGCACGTAATCAAAGTCTTTAGATAGGTATTCAGCTTGATTATCTGGGCCAATGAAATCATCTATCAAATTCACCTGACACTCAGGGTTAATCAATTTGACGCGCTCTGCCATCACCTCGATTTTACTCTGCCCTACCGTGCCAGACATTGCATGGATTTGACGGTTAATATTAGTCACACACACGTCGTCCATATCGATAAGTGTTAATTCACCCACACCTGAACGTGCTAATGCTTCTACCGCCCACGAACCCACGCCACCGATACCAATCACACACACATGTGCAGCTCTTAATATCTCTACTTCGCTATTACCATACAGTCGGCGAGTTCCGCCAAAACGTTGGTCATAGTTTTCAGAAGCTGGAGAGGTCAATTCACGCATATTGTCGTCCGATTGGGTTCGATAGAAAAAGAAGAGTGCGTTTTATACGCACTCTTTAACAAAAAGTCTAGCATTTGGCAGGGTACGAAAAGCTATTCCTGCTTCTCTGGTGGAAGCGCCCATGGCGCTGCTGTTGCTCCACCATTTAAACCCAGTTTCCAAACTCGACCGAAATGCTTGTAATGTCCAGCTTCCGTGCCAGCTCTTGGCCCCATACCATGGTATAAATCAAGGTGATTCTGCTTTACTGCACCGCCGGTATCAAGCACAAGCAACAATCTTAATTGATGCGCGCCGCTCCAAGTTCCATCAGCATTCAATAGCGGCACCTCTGCCAATATCGGTGTTCCCATAGGAAGAATTGAACGATCGCCCGCTACAGCAGCCATTGGCAACAGAGGAATTCCCGCAGTTCCCATAACCGAAGTATCTTCACGCGGCTGGAAAAACACATAAGAAGGGTTTTGTTCAAGCAACTCTTTAACGACTTCGGCATCGTTTTCTAGTACCCATTCTTTGATCGCTTTTAATGACATTTTCTCACGAGGCACTAAACCACGCTCAATCAATATACGCCCAATACTGACATACGCTTTATTATTCTTACCTGCATACGCAAAATACTCTAAGGTGTCATCATCTTCGAAGTGCACAAAGCCGCTGCCCTGAACTTCCATGATAAATGGATCGATACGATTTGCTGCATAACCAAGCTCAAGCCCTTTGCCTTCCAATGCGCCATCATAAATTTGAGCTCGGGTCGGGCAATCTTCGGAGCATTGCGGTAAGCCATAGACAGGGAACTGGTACTCTTCATTCGCTTCATGTCGAAGTTCAATGACAGGAGAAAAATACCCAGTAAAAAGAACATTCCCCTTACTGTCACCACCTCCAAACTGAGCCGCCTCTACACCAAAGTTGGCAAGTTCACTAGGGTCACCGCTTTGCAGAATCCATGCTTCGAGTTGTTGATACAACGGCTGATAAATTTTTGCCATTGAAGGGGATTTAGTCACAACTTGTTCGGCTTGCTTAGAGAATGCGGTGTAATCACGTGGCTTATTAGATTCAACTTGTTCAGCTTTATTTAGCGTTTGCGCGAATTCTTCATCTAAATATTGCTGCGCACGGTCAGTCGGTTGAGCACAACCAAATAATAGCCCTGCCGTAAGGAGTGGAATGAGTTTTTTTATCACTAGATTTATCCTAAAAGTTCTGTGGGGTGAGAATGACAAACTCTGATGAAGAACACAATTCCAAGTTTGTATCACTTTGTAGGAGAAGCTCAATTATCTCAAGGCTTTGGTATGGGAACCCTTAAGCTTAAATTTTGGATTATAGTGCGCATCAGAATCTAAGATCATCTCTGTATTTTCTTGATCCAGCATTTTATACGAGTAAGTGGTGTCCCCAGCGGTGTACTCAAACACTTTACCGTTGAACTCAAAATCAGTCGCCACAACGGAGCCATTGACTGTTACGCCGGTCTCACTTAAAACAAACTCATCAGTCGCATAGTGCGCGACTTTTTGTTCAACCCACGTGCCATAAATCATGCTTTTCGGAGTCAGAGACTGCACATATTGCTTATATACACTGCTAAATAGTGCAATCACAAAAATTGAGCCGATCAAAACCACCATCATCAAGCTTCGCTCAATAACTTTTCGTTTCTTGCTCGCCTTTGTTGGGTCTTCTTCATAAAGCCCTTTGGCGATGTCATCCACCTTGTTTTTTTTCACTGATACTTGCATTAAGTGCACTACGTATAGAGATTCAACGCCATTCTACACGTAGATTATTTATGGAATAAAGTACGTTCTAAGATACTTTGCGCTGTATTCCAAAAAATCGCTTGCTCACAAATGAATATAAATGCTAATTTTAAGTATAAATAAACAATGAAAGATATTATCTGTGAAAATACGTAATACTGCCCTAGTAAAAGGGTTCAGACAATCCACTCCATATGTTAATGCTCACCGAGGAAAAACCATGGTGATCATGCTCGGTGGTGAAGCTTTTGCAGATAAAAACTTTGGCAATATTATCAATGACATAGCATTACTTCACAGTCTCGGAGTTAAAATTGTATTGGTGCACGGTGCTCGACCTCAAATCAACCAGATTCTAGAGAAGCAAGATTGTCATACGCCTTATCATAAAAACATCCGTGTCACCGACGAGCATGCACTTGGCCTAGTTATGCAAGCTGCAGGTCAATTACAACTGGCCATTACCGCACGATTGTCCATGAGTTTAAATAACACGCCCATGGCGGGAACTCAGCTTAATGTGGTGAGCGGAAATTTTGTCATTGCACAACCATTAGGTATAGACGATGGTACTGACTATTGCCATAGCGGGCGTATTCGCCGCATTGACATTGAAGGCATCAATCGCACGCTCGACCAAGGTTCCATTGTTTTACTTGGCCCAATTGCTAGCTCCGTCACCGGCGAGTGCTTCAACCTCCTTTCCGAAGAAGTCGCGACTCAGGTGGCAATCAGGCTAAGTGCCGACAAATTGATTGGTTTTTGCTCTGAGCAAGGCATTATCAATGAGCAAGGCGATGCAATTGCCGAGCTCTTCCCAAGTGATGCACAAGAGATTTTATCAACACTCACCCATTCACAAGACCCGACCGAAGATCATAGTTCAGGAACGTTACGTTTTCTCAAAGGCGCCGTGTCCGCATGTCGCGCTGGAATACCGCGCTGCCATCTCATTAGTTACAAAGTCGATGGCGCACTAATTCAAGAGTTATTCTCCTTTGATGGGATTGGCACTCAGATAGTGATGGCTAGCGCCGAGCAAGTAAGACAAGCTCAAATCGATGACATCGGTGGCATCTTCGATCTAATTCGTCCATTAGAAGAGCAAGGTGTATTAGTACGTCGCTCTCGGGAGCAACTGGAGCAAGAAATTCATCGGTTTACGATCATTGAGAAAGATGGGCTGATCATTGGCTGTGCGGCTTTGTATGCCTACCCGCAAGATCATATGGCAGAAATGGCTTGTGTGGCTATTCACCCAGACTATCGAGACGGTAACCGTGGCTTACTGCTACTCGATTACATGAAGCATCAATCTAAATCTCGTGATATAGACCAAATTTTTGTCCTAACAACACATAGCTTGCACTGGTTTAGAGAACAAGGTTTCTATGAAATTGGTGTGGAATCACTACCGATGGAAAAACAAGGGCTTTACAACTATCAGAGAAAATCAAAAATTCTAGCGTTGAATGTCTAAAACTGACAATACACCTTAATTCTCAAATATAAGACAAGGTAATGGTCAAATGTAATCGTTTGCTGCTTGCCTTTTATAAAATAAGCACTTTCATTCATAAGAGTTATTGTATAGAATTCGATCGATTTTTATTCAGAGGTCACTCTAAATAGATATCGCAACTCATCAACACGGATAGGGTTGCCACTGCACGGATTGCTAAACCAATTGATTTTCGAACCGCTTATGCTTGTTCGAAGATTGAGAACAATAAGCAATAAGAGCAACGTCCATATGAGAACTATCATTTGTAATTCGCTTCAGAGCTTTTGGGATATGGCTGATAACCATTTCTTGGAAGGGCTAGATGTTCATTGTGTTTTTCCCGTCAATGACAACTTAAAAGAGTTTATCTTGAATTGTCAGCAACAATACAAGATAAACAAAATCTCTTTTACTCGAGTGTTCGCTTCTACCGAAGTCTAACCAACACTCAAATGGCCAAGGATGGTCGTTTAGTTTTCCTCAACCATTAAGGCAGCGCCTCTCCTAATCGGCTCACTAGCCCACTATTTCTAGTAGTCCTTACTTTAACACCTCGTTTTAACACTGATTGATCACAAAACATCATCAACCGATTTTTGGCGCGCGTGATCCCTGTATAAATCAGCTCTCGAGTGAGGATCGGAGTAAAATCTGGTGGGAGAATCATCAGCGTCAAATCAAACTCACTCCCTTGGGACTTATGGATCGTCATTGCATAAGCTGTTTCGTGTTCCGGTACTCGGCTAGGCAAAATCGACTTCACACTTCCATCAGGAAGCTCAAAATACACCTTTAAACGTGGCGTTTCGTCTCCCCCCTCTTCAGGGGTTCGGTTGTCCAGCATACAGATACCAATGTCGCCGTTATACAACCCTAAGCCATGGTCATTTCGTGTCACCATCACAGGACGCCCGTGATACCACAATTCATCATTAGTAGTAATCAGACGTCGCGCTGCTAATGCTTTCTCTATTCTATGGTTTAGCCCCGAAACCCCAAAGTCACCTTCACGAATGGCGCACAACAATCTGCATTCACTAAACAAGTCGAGCGCAGCCTTGGCTTTCTGTTCTTGGCTTTCCATCGCACCTGTTGGGTTAGTCGTGCCCCCAGACATTCTACTCAGGTAACGGCCATATTCTGAAACCAAAGTTTTTAACATCAAGTTATAGCTGTCGCTTGATAAAGGGTGATTCTCGATATCTGTAAACCCACTCGCCAAGACTTTATCAACGTGCTGAGCAAAACCTGAATTAATCGCCTTGGCCAACTGACCAATCCCAGATCGCGCATCAAAGCGGTAACTTTTTTGCAGCATACATAAACTATCTGCGACTTCAGGGTGGTTGATTTGATTACCTTGAGGTGATGCCGGCAAATACGAAAAACCCGTTAGCTGTGAAATCAACTTGCCTTGGTTCGGACTGTAGCCGACCTGATTGAATGAACAAATATCGCCGAGTACCGCACCAGCTTCAACAGAGGCTAGTTGATCTTTGTCACCTAGCAATATGACACGCGCATGCTCTGGTAAGGCATCGACTAATTTGTACATCATCGGCAAATCAACCATTGACGCTTCATCGACAACGAGAATGTCTAAATGCAGCGGGTTACCGCGATGATGGCGGAACTCAGCTCGATTCGGGATAGCGCCGAGCAAACGATGTAAAGTACTCGACTCTGTTGGAATATTACTTTTCACTTCAGGGGATAAAGGAAGTTGTTCAATCGCTTTACCAATTGATTCCGTTAATCGTGCTGCCGCTTTACCAGTCGGAGCGACCAATTTGATTGTTGGCGTTTCCCCGATTCCCATTGACTGTTCCACCATCGCGGAAAGCAGTTTGGTTACTGTGGTCGTTTTTCCGGTACCCGGCCCCCCTGATATCACCGCAAACCGGCGACTCAAAGCAACCGCTGCTGCCACTTTTTGCCAGTTCAAACATACCGAATTAGGGACTAACGTGTTTAGGCTATTTAAGTCTGAAACTTTCGTTGCGCGTGTTAGCAAATCGTCAATGCTAGACCAATCTAACTCCCCTTCGGCAACTATATCCAAATGGTCACAAACTAACTGCTGCCTGAGGACTTCAGAGCCTTTCCCTGACTCATTGAGTTTAATCAGAGCACTAAAGAGATACTGATAACTCCGAGCGAATAAATGGCTGAGTGTTTCAGTTAATGCGCCTTTTTGCTGCTGCGTTAATTCGACAGGTGCGCTTAAACGATTCAGTGTGCTGGCAAGTACCACTTCGTAATTCCAGTAGCGTTGTAGATACAATCGCGTACCATCAAACATTAACGGGTTCGCTGAGCCTAATGCTTTACCTACCAGTGAAGTACTATCTAATAAGGCATGCCAGTCAATTTGAATTAGTCTTTGATTTAACGTTAATGCGGCTTCTCCATACAAACCTAGCATCGCAGCAATATCGACCAATTCACCATGTGGTTGCTTCAGCTGAATACAAATATGGCCTTTGCCCAGCTCATGACTCACAACGCCAGCAATAAACCCGATTTCCTCTTGCGAACAAGAAGCTTGCTGAGAGATAAAACGAGCGAATTGATAATCTAATTGGCGAATCGCCCCTTTACTCGCTAACTCACGCAACACATCTAACAATGGAGCGGTATTAAAATCTAATGTGATCATTATAAAAGCTCCATTTGGCCAATTTCGTCATCGTCAAGCGCCGATGTGCTTCGCTCTATCGAGTGGCCATCAATCAGTTGATCCAATTCATAGAGTAACGATTTTGAGGGCTTAGCCGAAAATACACCTTGCTGAGATTGTCCATCAATACCGCGCAGGAACAAGTAGTACACACCTCCAAAGTGCGTTTCGTAATCATAATCAGCAATACGGCTCCGTAAAAAGCGGTGTAGTGCTAAGGCATAAATCTGATACTGCAGATCGTAACGATGATCCGCCATTGCCGCATTCAAATTATCACCGTGATATAAGGATACATCGTCACCTAAATGATTCGATTTCCAGTCCAGTACGTAATACTTTCCTTGGTGTTCAAACACCAAATCAATAAAGCCTTTTAACATCCCTTGAACCGTATGGAAGCCAAGATCGCCAGCCCTTGCTGAAAGTGGATCATGATATTGAATGACTCGGTTTAGAGCACTAGACGCAAGCACCTCAATAGGCAATAAAAACTCCATTTCGACTAATCTTTGGCTATGCCCTTTTTCGCAAAGCTTCAATTGCTTACCATCTAAAGGCGTGTTTAGCACTGTATCCACCAGCTGTTGTAATACAGGTAACCACTCCAATTCATATTGCTCAGATTCTAAAAGCTGCAGAATAACTTGAGTATTTTGCTCACTCGTCGCAGGTTCTGTGAATTCCACTTCTTCAAACAAAGTATGCAAGAATGTACCCGGGCGAGCGCCACGTGGAAAAGTGAAAATGGATCGTTCAGGCTCTAACAGTTCCAATTCATCCTGTTCGTCCACCGAATCGATATCAAACCCTGATACTTCAATCACAGCGTCGTGAGTCGCACCGTGCGAACCTTGCTTAACAAGCCCAGAATAACTGGTAATACGCCAGTTCCTATCAATATTCGCCTGCAAGATTTTGGCATTCAGCGCCTCTTCATCATCTAATAAAGGTGTGAACACTGTGTCATCTGCTGTTGGAACATCGGCCAGTAATACATTTGGATTGGCTTGCGCCAGGGCGTGTAACTTTTGTCCAAGTTCGGAGATGCCAAGTTCTTCACCATTTTGAATAAGGTAACCCATGGCACTTAAATGGACCCCAGTAGGCTCTTTGATAGAACGCCCCTTTCTCAAAGGCGCGATACCGATGAAGCAGCCATATACAGCCCGAGTTAGTGCAACATAAATCAATCGTAAATCTTCGGCCAAACGTTCTTTGTCCGCTTGTGCGAGTGCAGCATCACTTCCAGTAATGTCGAGAACGGTTGTATCGGTTTCATGATCGTAATACTTACCTTCGCTCGCTTCTCGATAACTCGCTACAAACGGAAGAAACACCAAGTCATATTCCAGACCTTTTGACTTATGAATAGTAACGATTTGCACCAAGTTTCGTTCAGACTCTAGACGCTGAATATCATCTTCTCCGCCTCCAAGCCCTTGCTGCGCATCAGAAATAGACTCGGCTAACCATCGCAACAAACCATAATCACTATCGAGTTCCTGCCGAGCCTGTTGGAGCAACTCTCCAATGTGCATTAAATCGGTAAGTGAGCGCTCACCTTGTGGCTCTTCTAGTAAGCGCTCAGCAATATGTCTTTTGCTCATTACGCTTCGTAGCATAGGAAGTACACCACGCTGCACCCATAGCTTACGATACTCTCTGAATTCATTAACCGCGTTTTCCCAAACGACTTCATCATTGTTTAGCTCATCCAATGCGGCAGCATCCAATGCAAACAATTCAGACGCCAAACTCGCTCTTAATGCTCGATCATTTTCAGGTGTTAATACTGCTTGAAGTAAGCGCTGAAGATCTTGAGCGACTGGGCTAACAAATACACTATCTCGGTTAGATAAGTAGACACTCGCGATCCCTTGCTGAGAAAGAGCCTCTTTAACCAATCGCCCTTCACTCCCCGTCCGAACCAGCACCGCTATATCTCCAGCTTGAATAAGGGCAGGCTGTTTTCCCCCTTCCTGTTCTCTACCAGAATAGAAATGGGCATTGTTGTTTTGTGCCGCTACCAGAATACTTTGAATTTGACTCGCGGTCGCTTCAGCCATTGCGGCATGGTATTCGCCTTTAGCTAAAGGTTTCTCTTCCGCGTCTTGCAACCAATAAGTGATAGCAGGTTGTTTTTCACCATTAATAACCCACTGACGCTTATCAGCACCAGGGCTCGCTTTCACGGGCAAAAATGGGATGTCTTGATCGTAGATAAATGCGCTGTCTGGCGTTTCAAAAACTTGGTTAACCGCCCCAACAACATCCGCGCTTGAACGCCAGTTGGTCCCCAGCGTGTAGTGAGCACTAACTTGCTTACGCGCTTTGATGTAAGTGAAGATATCTGCACCACGGAAGCCGTAGATCGCTTGCTTAGGATCTCCGATCATAAACAAGCCACTTTGAGGGTGCTCAACATAGATTCGGCTAAAAATACTGTACTGCAGCGGATCGGTATCTTGGAATTCATCAATCATAGCGATTGGGTACAACTCGCGGATGCGATTGACCAGCAATGATTGCTCATCCATATCAATGGCTACAGAAAGTTGGGTCAGTAGATCATCAAAAGAAAGCCATTGCTTCTGCTGCTTAGCTTTTGCCAACATCTCGCGGCAATGACTTATTGCATGCGCCAACAATGGCGCTTTTAAATCTGCGGGCGTCGCTAAAAACGTGTCGATCTCAGAAAATATGTCATGGACAGGTGCGGTTCCCTTCGGCGTTTTTTCAATCAAGGTCGCTTGCGAGAATTTCTCTAGTTTATCAGGGAGGGAGTAGTCATGAGTCTCGCTGCCAGCCCATTGAGTCACAGCCTCAAGCCACGCTGGTAATGATTTTTTAGTGTAACTGCGTTTATTTACATCTGAGTCTGATATTAGCGCTAGCAAATCCTTTTCTGCCGCTTTCCACTTGTCTTTTAATGCATCGATTTTCTTTAAATTACTGCTGTGCAAAGACTGCAAATCGCCTGACATCGCTTCAACAGTCAGTTTTAATGGAGAACCTGTAAGATATCGGTTTACATCCGCAAGCAAAGCCGATGGCGATCCCCAAATATTACGAACCTCACCTGCTAGTTGAACTGGCAAAGGGTAGAATTGACGACGCCAATAATCCGCGACCACTTGAGCTTTTAAGTGACTTTCATCGGTGACAAATTCGTTATCAAAACGGCTGCCCGATTCAAAAGCATTTTGAGTCAACATTCTTTGACAGAAGCCGTGAATGGTATAAACAGCCGCCTCGTCCATCTGCCTTTCAGCCTGCAACAAAACTGACGCAGCTTGATTATGGTCTTCCACTTCATCCAACAATGGTGCAATCACAGGGTCGCTACTGACACCGCGAGCAAAAGCGATACGAGCATCGTGAATGCGGGCGCGAATACGATCACGTAATTCCGCTGTTGCCGCTTCCGTAAATGTTACGACTAGAATTTGCTCAACGGTAAGTGGCTGCTGATGCCGAGTCGACTCTTCTCCGTTTGAACCATCCGTGCCATGCCCTAGAAGCAAGCGTAAATACAGGCCTGCTATCGTAAAGGTTTTACCGGTACCGGCTGATGCTTCGATAAGCCTCGCGCCGTGTAGAGGAAATGTCATGGTTTCAAGAGGCGTTGCCTCAGGAGTGTGTACAACTGACACCGTTGTCATAAACTTTAGCCTTAAACTAATTGTGATCTTTCCCATAAAATTCAGGGAATATCTGAATATTATTACTTTGTTCGAATGTAGTGCGATCTTACTCACGGTACGTCTTGGTTATGGCCGATACTATGCGCGCCATGCAATCGTAACTGTCTCAAAATTACTACAAACCAGAGAAGTTACGAACCACCGAATAATGATCCCTCTGACCTGTGGCCGTACAGCGAACGCCCTACACTAATAATGATTTACTGGCGGCCACTTTAATTCTTCCATTCCGTTACGAATCCAGATCGTTAGGATCTTGTGCCGCTAATCTTGCGCCTTGAAGCACCAAGGTGCTGTATAAGCGAGCTTGGCTTGCAAGTTCATCATCCCAATTCGGCCAAATTCGAGCGATGTAGCTATCTCGACCTTCACCTAAAAAGGCAAAGCTGTCATTAAACGTATCGGCCATTTTCTTCAGCGATTTTTCTTCATCATCGACCCACTTTCCTCTGCTAAATCCAGCTTCTACACCAGCAAGTGCTGTGCGAGGAAAATAAGGTAATGGAGCGGTCATCCCTTGATAAAACAAGCGTACAATTTCATTTAGGAGTGAACGTGCTTGTTCAGCGCTTTCCATCGGTGAGTACACTAGATGGACAACACCCTCTTTTCGGTCGTATCCAATAATATGAGTAGACTTGAGTTCCCCCATCGCCGCACAGCATAAATGGTCAATCCAAGCCGACAGGTAATCTTGCGCGCGTACTTTGCCACTGCGGTAACGAACCAAGCCTGATTGATAGTTTTGTGTCAGCCACCCTGTTAGATGGACAGGCTTACCCTCACCTAATACATTGAGCTCAATGCTGATTTCTTTATCAGCCAAGGGCGTACCACTCACAAAACGAATCTCTTTTGCTATGTCTTCAGCTTGAACTCGATTGGTCTCAAACTCTATATCTCCAAACGCACCGACTGGTAATTTACCTTGCGCCTTTTGCTCTAATACGTACTTGCTGATCGCTTGCTCACTGTTTTCTGGATGTTCAATCAGGACATTCAGCAATCCATCTTTTAATTGAAAACTTTCCAGCCCGTTTAATACAAATGGCTCGTCATCTTCCATCACCGGCAACGGTGGTTCAAAGATCACTTTTAAGCGTCGATTAAAAAAGTACTGAACAGGTAAACGCCAAAAACGCTGCAGCTCAACTAAATCCAAATCAAGTGGGTAAGTGGCATCAAGCAAATAGTCATCGAGTGCTTTGTTAAAATCACCGCTTTGCTGCCCTTGCCGGTTTGCCGCAGGTAACCACTCTTTGGCATAACTGCCAACGTGTTTGCCATCGCTATCTTGGAACGAGGATGGACTAAATGGCGTCATAGCATGCTCAAAGCTAATGGCTTGCACTAACTGATTCCCAGATTTATCACTGTCTAATGCTTGTTCACCAGACAGGCAGTAATTTTGATGGCAATATTCCAACAACTCAGAAACGAGCACCGACGGAACTCTTTCCGTATTATCTTGGATTGAACGCCCAACATAGCTGATGTAGAGGCATTGCTGCGCCGATAGCATCGCTTCTAAAAATAAGTAGCGGTCATCATCACGGCGAGAGCGATCTCCGGGACGAGTTCGACCATTCATGAGATCGAACCCTTCAGGCGGCATAGAGCGAGGGTAAACGCCATCATTCATTCCTAGTAAACATACGGTCTTAAATGGAATGGAACGCATTGGCATCAATGTACAAAAGTTCACTTGCCCCGCAAGAAAACGCTGGCTAATACGAGCGCCCGACAACTTATTATTCAAATACTGATAAAGAATGCTTGGTGATAAAGGCTGAGTGTATTGAGCATCCGTAAGCTGCTCTTTTAGTTGGGCCAGTGTATCCCGAATGGACTTCAATACCATTTCGCCTTCTAGCTCGACCTCAAAGAAGTCGTCGATAAGCTGTACCAGCAAATCTCGCCACTCTTCAATCGATTGTGTGCTAGATAACCTTTGACGATAATGGGTAATTCGCTCAATGAAATGCGCAAGCTTACCTGCTAATTCCGCGTTCATGCCTTGAACTTCATCGTAGGCGGCAATGGTCTCGTTATGGCCTTCAAACAAGCCAGCAGAATCCGACATAGCGTAGCCAAGTAACATTCTTTGAATACCAAAAAGCCAAGTATTTTGCTCGGTAGCCGGTAAATCAAACTCCGTCGCTGTTGAAGCATCGACGCCCCACCGGATCCCAGCCTCCTCTACCCACTGTTTCGCCTGTTCAAACTGTTTCTCATCAATACCAAACTTCGCCATCATCGATGGGATTTCCAGTAACTCCAATAATTCCGATGCGAGACAACGCGTATTTGGTAAGGCCACCAGCTGCATAAATGCGGCGAGAATCGGGCTTTCCTGATCGGCCGTTCTGTCGGAAATCGAGTATGGGATGTAACGCTCACCTGGTGCATTACCAAATACCGCTTGTATGGCAGGGCTGTAGGCATTGATATCCGCCACCATGACGATGATATCGCGAGGCTTTAAACTTGAATCCGCATCAAACATCGACAGTAACTGATCGTGAAGTACTTCCACTTCGCGCATCGGGCTGTGGCAAGCGTGGACACTTAGTGAACGGTCCCCTAGCGTAATCACTTGTTTATGCTCGCTGGAGTCTAGTTGATGGTCATCTTGATGTTCTTCAAGCTCTAGAATATCGGCTTGAAGCTGATGAAGCAGGCTGTCTCTTGGCACATCGATAAAGAATTCATGTTCCTCACATTCCGATTGAGACAATATATAAAGGTTATCTCGGCCGAGTTTCCCCATTGAAGCCAATAAGCTATTCCCCACAGACAGCTCAGTATGTAGCTCGTCGGATACATTGGCTTCTAGACCATCTTTTAGTGGGGACGACTGCCCTTCTTGCTTAATAGCTCCATTAATCAAAGCAAATTGTTTACGCTGCTGAGCTTCTAACCTAGCCAGATACTTCCTATCTCTAATCTCTCCCCAGTAATGCTGACACGGATTAGTAAACATTAAATGAACATCAATGTGCTCACCTAAAGCTTTAAGCGCATCCATATATCGGGGAGGTAAAGAAGAAATACCAAACACAAATAAGCGTTTAGGCAGATGAGATAAATCTGCAGATCTCGCGGCGAGCGCTTCAATGAAGTCGTGATACAAATTACCACGGTGATACTTAGACTGACCTTGCGCGAGCGTTTGTTCATAGATCGCTTGCCACAAAATTGGTTGCCAAGGGTGCTCTTGCAGCCCTTCTTCATCCATTAACTCTGCAACGTCCTGTCCCGACTCCCAAGCTGCCATCCACTCAGGACGGTACACTAAGTAACCATCAAAGATATCGGCGATTTTCTCAGCGAGTTGGTACAACTTGGAATGATCATCGTCATTTTCTAAATAACGTTTCAATGCGATGAAGTCAGGGTGCTCAAGCTGACTGGGTAAAATCCCCATCAACTTCCACGTCATCGCTTCTTTGTTAAAGGCACTGCGCTTAGGTACATCAGGTAATACTTGGGTAAACATGTCCCAAATAAAGGTGGCAGGTAGCGGGAATTCAAGATTAGCGGCAATGCCAAACTCTTTGGCCAGTTCCATTTTCAGCCACTGAGACATACCAGGGCTCTGAACCAAAATCTGTTCTTTATCGAACGGGTTGGCTAGTGGATCACTTTTGATCAAATGAACCAGAAGAATTTTTAAGGTATCAACCTTATTGGAATGATAAACAGTAAACAAAGTGCACTCACGCTAATCTCGCCACAATATAGAGTCAGATTAGCATAAGTGCATCAGTTAAATGAGCGTTATAAGCTTATGAAATGTCGAAAGGTTAGTTGTTAGTCACAAACACTTTTCGACGAGAAAGCAAGTGCTGATGTGGCAAGTAATTAAAGTAGTATCGAATAGCCACATAACCCACCACTATTGTTGCGACAAAAAGTTCAAATCCGGCTAGCCATCGAACTTGCTCGACATATTCTGCAGCAACATTAACACTCTCCATCCAAGAGGCAGTCTTAAACAGAGCCGTGGCACCAATCACCATAGGGAAAGTAAAAGCGGCATAACCCGGGCTAAATGGTAAACGCATCAGTTTAAAAAACGCGAGATAAATAATGGCTGTCATCAACACCGCAATTCCAAACAATAGGCCAATAATCACAGGCGACGGGTGGTTACTTACGGTTAAATACCCGGCCAATGATAGGCTAGCTGGCGCCGCCATGATTGCTATTGTTGGTTTTGCCGCATCAGGTACCTCATGAGTAAACATCAAGCGATAGATCATCATTGGAAGCATCACCGCGTATGCAATCAAGCCAAACATCAATGCAAAGTCGGCAACGGGCTTTAATAGCAGTGAACCAGTGAATGAGACATCGGCGACTATGATCCCAACAGGTGGAACAAACCAGCTTGGTACCATGTGGTGCAATTCAAAATTCTGAAAGCGGTGATAAAGAAAACTCACTAAAAATACAAAGTGAAGTACCACTGCTGCAAGCCAAAGTGCATTCCCGAGTGCAGGAAAGAAATGATGTACAGAATTCGATACCACCATCGTCCCCATTGCGAAGGTCGGCACTACACTCCCCACTACAGGGTGAGCAAGATCCTGACGAAGTAAGTGACCATGAAAAAGAAACTTGAACATCAAAGTCACAAGCAATACGGAAGCAATAGCTGCACTCCCCCATTGAGCGTACCCTTGGCTATCCAAGATATTTTCCCAACACCAGCCTAAACTAGCTATCGCTAAAGCCAGCCCGGCCATTGGCGTTGGTGCACCGACTACTACATTTTTTATCCACTTAATCATCATTGCCTCTCTTAGGGCCATTGCAAACCAGCCCGGTAAAGCAATATTACGCTTGCACTACGTTCTGTTATATCCAATTATATAAAACACTCGTTAATCAAAACTGAACGAATAAGAATCATGGCTAATATTTCGATTAAACAACTGAAAGTGTTTGTGACCATCACCCAGCACAGCACTTTAACCGCGGCGTCAGAAGCATTGTTTCTTTCTAAAGCCGCAGTCAGTATGGCGCTGTCTGAAATGGAAAAGCAGCTTGGCCACTCATTATTTGATCGAGTTAATAATCGGCTTATCCTTAATCAGGAAGGGCAAAAGCTCCTTCCTCTAGCTGATGAGATTCTGCATCGAGCTTCTGATATTGACGACTTATTTAACCAACAACAGTCACTCAGTGGCCGCTTAAAAGTTGGGGCAAGTGACACTATTGGTAATCAAGTCGCTCCCTATATTCTGTCAGGATTTAGAGAGCAAACTCTTCACCAAGATCAAAAACTTTTCATATCGAATAGTGCGCTTATCTGTCAGCGGCTCATTGATTACGAACTTGATATCGCATTAATAGAAGGAAAAACCTTACATCCCGAATTGGTCGCCACTCAATTTAGTAGCGACGAGATGTGTGTGATTGCGAGTGCAAACCACCCTCTTACTCAACAAGAAACGGTCACTTTGCATGATCTTGAAAATAGCCATTGGCTACTTCGGGAGCCAGGCTCAGGTACTAGAGAGTTTTTCCTTCGCTCTGTCGCACCTCGACTAGAAAACTGGTACGAGTCGTTTGAACTTAATACGACAGAAGCCATTATCAACTCAGTGTCTGCTGGGCTGGGCTTTGCCTGTTTGTCTCAACTTGCAGCTCAACCGGCTATCGCTCAAAGTAAAGTGAAAGTGCTCAATGTTCCGCTGGATATGCAAAGGCGATTTTGGATGCTAGTCCACAAAGACAAGTATCAAAGCCCTCTGCTCAAAGCGTTTATGGATTACTGCCAAAACTGGTCGCAACAATCGGGCTAACGTCTCAGACTTCCCAGTTCAACTAGACTTTTGGTGTCCAAAACTGTATAAAAAGCCAGTAAAAATAAATCAAACTTAGAGGATTAACCATGGCTGTTATCGTCAAGTACGTGGTGGAACGCAACGGAGAAGAGAAAATGACTTTTACCTCTAAAGCCGAAGCTGACGCTTACGACAAAATGTTAGATATGGCTGATGAGCTTTTTGAACTATTAAACAAAAGCGAATTAGTTGAAGACGAAGCGAAGCAAGAAGAGCTAGCAATGTACCTAGCGAAAAATAAAGAAGAAGTGCTTTATGCTCTAGGTGCGAAACGTAAGCCTGCTCCTAAAAAAGCGAAAGTAGAAGCCGTTGAAGATCCAAAGGAAGAAGACGCTGCATAAGCGCTCTTTATATTGCTTCAACCACTAGATTTTAATAGCCAGCCTTTCGCTGGCTATTTTTTGTTCTTCACATGCAGTAGTATCAATTCCTATGGTAATACGAGTTTATCCCTGTATTTAACTCTCTCTTTATTAAAGGAATAGTATGAAAGAGCTGATCATCCATACCATTACTGTGTTCATGGGTTTCTTTGCCATTATGAACCCGGTAGCCAACACCCCTATTTTTCTTGGGCTAACTAACGGTAACGATAGAGAAACCGTCAAGTCTATCGCCTTTCGTTCGGTCTTTATCGCTTTTATCATCATCGCTGTTTTTGCGATTTCCGGAAAAGTCATCTTCGACTTATTCGGCATCACACTTTATGCCCTGCGAATTACCGGAGGCATCTTAGTTTTCTTGATTGGCTTCCACATGTTGCAAGGGGATTCCACGCACAGCAAAGCCAAAGAAAAGGTCAACTCAGACGCTCAACAAGATGCTGCTTTAAGTATCGCAGTCTCTCCATTGGCCATGCCTATTTTAGCGGGACCAGGAACCATCGCGACAGCCATGAACTTCGCGACGACAGGTGGAATCTACGAAACCATTATTACCATTATCGCCTTTGGGCTACTTTGCACTTTGACTTATGTGTTATTTGTTTTCGGAGAACGCTTTGTCAAAGCCGTTGGTCCAAGCGCCCTGAATGTGATTACGCGAATGATGGGGCTCATCCTTGCGGTTATTGGTATGCAAATGCTAATTGAGGGTGTCGAACAAGCTTATAAAGCACTATTTATCTGAGCTAAGTAAAAACTGAAGTAATTGTTCACTTATCTCATAGAAGAAAACTATCGCTAAAAAGACAAGCGATATCATTTTACAGACTTTATCCAGATGCACCCTTTCATAACGAGGGCGCTCTCTTTATGATGAACGCAATTAAATTAACTTTGCTAACGACAGTGCTTGTTATTCGAGCCGCTGTTATGAAATAGCAAATTCAAGACTCAATACATGGAGATTCAACATGGCTTTCTTTTCACTAGCCTTCGGTACGGCAACCAAAAACCGCGACAATAAAATCATTGAAGCGTTCTTCCCTAGCCCACTTCTAAACCCAAGCGACGCTCTAGTAGCGGCTGTTGGTGAAGTTGCAGGTTACACTGAAGGCAACCAAGCTATCGAAATCTCTGCAGCCCAAAGCGCAGAACTGGCGAAAGCATTCGCAGCAAACGACGATGCAGCAAACGCATCTTTCGCAGAAAAAGCAGCAGCATCTGAGCAGCCACTGGTTCTTGTTGTTCTTGCGACTGACGAGAAGCCAGCATCTGTTGCTGAAGGCTTCCTTAAGCTACAACTAATCTCTAACCGCCTAGTTCAACCGCACGGTACGGTACTAGACGGCATCTTCGGTCTACTGCACAACATCGCATGGACAAACGAAGGCCCAATCGATCTACCTGAACTAGCTGAGCGTCAAATCGAAGCTCGCCTTGCAGGTCGCGCTCTGTCTGTAGATTGCGTAGACAAGTTCCCTAAAATGGTCGATTACGTGGTACCAACCGGTATTCGTATTGCTGATACTTCTCGTGTTCGTCTTGGCGCACATGTCGGCGAAGGCACAACAGTAATGCACGAAGGCTTCATCAACTTCAACGCTGGCACAACGGGCGTAAGCATGGTTGAAGGCCGTATCTCTGCGGGTGTTGTTGTGGGCAACGGTTCAGACATCGGCGGCGGCGCTTCTATCATGGGTACTCTATCTGGTGGCGGTACTATGGTTATCTCTATCGGCGAAAACTGCCTGCTAGGCGCAAACGCGGGTCTTGGCTTCCCAATGGGCGACCGTTGTACGGTTGAGTCTGGTCTATATGTAACGGCTGGTACGAAAGTTCGCATGCTAGATAAAGAAGGCAACGAAGTAGAAATCATTAAAGCTCGCGATCTAGCTGGCGTTTCTGATCTTCTATTCCGTCGTAACTCGATCACGGGTCAAATTGAGTGCCTAGCGAACAAGTCTGCTGTTGAACTAAACAGCGAACTACACAGCAACAACTAATTGCTCGAGCTTAAAAGCTAGAAGCTAGAAGCTAGAAGCTAGAAGCTAGAAGCTAGAAAAGATAAAGCCGCTGGAATCAAATCCAGCGGCTTTTTTGATCCTAGCTCTATAAGCATCAAGCCAATAAAAAAACGCAGACCTTTCAGTCTGCGCTTTTGTTAGTTCTTAAAACTATCTAGTTTAGTGAACCAGATTAACCCACATTCTTACGTGCGTTTTGGAACATACGCATCCAAGCACCATTCTCGCCCCAACCTTCAGGAGACCAAGAGTTTGCAACCGTACGGAATACACGTTCTGGGTGCGGCATCATGATAGTCACGCGGCCATCAGTAGTCGTTAAACCAGTGATAGCGTTTGGCGAACCGTTCGGGTTGTTCGGGTATTGCTGTGTTTGGTTACCGTTGTTATCAACGTAACGTAGAGCAACCGTACCTGAGTTTTCAATCGCGTTTAGGTGGTCGTTGTCACGCACTTCTACGCGGCCTTCACCGTGAGACACAGCGATTGGCATACGAGAACCTTCCATGCCGTTGAAGAATACAGAATCAGACTTCTGAACTTCAACTAGGCTGAAACGAGCTTCGAAACGCTCAGATTCGTTGCGAACGAAACGTGGCCAGTACTCAGCCCCCGGGATAAGTTCACGTAGGTTAGATAGCATCTGACAACCGTTACACACACCAAGAGAGAAAGTATCTTCACGTTTGAAGAAGTTTTCAAATTGATCACGAGTCGAATCGTTAAACAGAACCGACTTAGCCCAACCTTCACCAGCGCCTAGTACATCACCGTAAGAGAAGCCACCACATGCCACAAGGCCGTTGTACTCTTCTAGTACCGCTTGACCCGTTAGGATGTCACTCATGTGAATATCGGTTGCTTCGAAGCCTGCACGGTCAAATGCTGCTGCCATTTCAACGTGAGAGTTAACACCCTGCTCACGTAGAATTGCCATCTTAGGTTTAGCGCCAGTGTTGATGAACGGTGCAGCGATATCTTCGTTCACATCGAAGCTAAGTTTCACGTTTAGACCAGGGTCTGAGTTGTCTTTCTTCGCTTCGTGTTCTTGGTCAGCACATGCTGGGTTATCACGTAGACCTTGCATCTTATGCGTTGTCTCAGCCCAGATAGTACGAAGTTCAGTACGGTTACGCTCAATCACTACAGACTCGCCAGATTTAATCACTAGCTCATCAGATGCTTCAACGCGGCCGATTACGTGTGAGCACGCTTCTAGGCCGTTTGCTGCAAGAGTTGAAAGAACAGCGTCTAGGTCATCGTTACGAACTTGGATTACCGCACCTAGCTCTTCGTTAAATAGTGCTGCTAGTGTGTCTTCACCTAGCGTTTCGATATTAGCTTGAACACCACAGTGACCAGCGAACGCCATTTCAGCAAGAGTAACGAATAGACCGCCATCGCCTTTATCGTGGTAAGCGACAACTTGGTCGTTAGCAACCAGTGCTTGAACACCTTCGTAAAAACCTTTTAGTTGCGCTGCATTGTCTACATCTGCAGGCTTATCACCAAGCTGCTTGTAAACTTGCGCTAGTGCCGTTGCACCTAAACGGTTTTTGCCGTTACCTAGGTCGATAAGAACTAGGCTTGTGTTACCTTTGTCAGTGCGCAATTGAGGAGTAATCGTCTTACGGACGTCTTCAACACGAGCAAATGCAGTGATAACAAGAGATAGCGGAGAAGTTACTTCTTTCTGCTCGCCGTTCTCTTCCCACTTAGTCTTCATCGACATTGAGTCTTTACCCACTGGGATAGTTAGACCCAGTGCTGGACATAGCTCTTCACCCACTGCTTTAACCGCTTCGTAAAGACCTGCATCTTCACCTGGGTGACCCGCTGGAGACATCCAGTTCGCCGACAGTTTAATGTGTTTGATATCGCCGATGTTAGTCGCTGCGATGTTTGTGATTGCTTCACCAACCGCTAGGCGAGCCGATGCGCCGAAGTCTAGCAATGCCACTGGCGTACGCTCACCAAGAGACATCGCTTCACCGTGGTAAGAGTCGTAACTTGCTGCCGTTACCGCACAGTTAGCAACAGGAACCTGCCATGGGCCAACCATTTGGTCACGAGCAACAAGACCTGTTACCGAACGGTCACCGATAGTAATAAGGAATGTTTTCTCAGCGACTGTTGGTAGGCGAAGAACACGGTCAACCGCTTCGTTCATTTCGATACCAGAACGGTCAATCGCTGGGTTATTTGCTTTTAGCGTTTTCGCGTCACGGTGCATCTTAGGCGTTTTACCTAACAGGATGTCCATTGGCATGTCGATTGGCGTGTTGTCGAAGTGTGAATCTTCAAGTTTAAGTTCACGCTCTTCCGTTGCTTTACCAACCACGGCGTATGGTGCACGTTCACGCTTACAAATCGCGTCGAACGTTGCCATGTCTTTATCAGCAACGGCCATTACGTAACGCTCTTGAGATTCGTTACACCAGATCTCAAGTGGGCTCATGCCCGGCTCATCGTTTGGCACGTCACGTAGGTTGAAGATACCGCCACGCTCGCCATCGTCTACTAGCTCAGGGAGTGCATTCGAGATACCGCCCGCGCCCACATCGTGGATGAATGCGATTGGGTTCGCATCACCTAGCTGCCAACAACGGTCGATAACTTCCTGACAACGACGCTCCATTTCTGGGTTTTCACGTTGTACAGAAGCGAAATCTAGATCCTCTGAAGAAGAACCAGAATCCATTGAAGATGCTGCACCGCCACCAAGGCCGATGTTCATCGCAGGACCACCTAGAACGATTAGGCTTGCACCTACTGGGATCTCTTTCTTCTGAACGTGCTCGTCACGGATGTTACCAAGACCACCAGCTAGCATGATTGGTTTGTGGTAACCACGCACTTCTTCACCTGCGTGAGAGTTTACTTTCTCTTCGTAAGTACGGAAGTAACCTAGTAGGTTTGGACGACCAAATTCGTTGTTGAATGCCGCGCCACCAAGAGGGCCTTCAAGCATGATATCCAATGCAGTAACGATACGGCTTGGCTTACCAAAGTCTGTTTCCCAAGGTTGAACAAAGTTCGGGATCTTAAGGTTAGATACAGAGAAAGCCACTAGACCTGCTTTTGGCTTACCACCAATACCTGTCGCGCCTTCATCACGGATTTCACCGCCTGAACCTGTCGATGCGCCCGGCCATGGAGAGATAGCCGTTGGGTGGTTGTGCGTTTCAACTTTCATCAAGATGTGTGTTTTCTCTTGGTGATAGTTGTACTGGCGAGTTTCTGGATCTGGGAAGAAGCGACCGACTTCAGAACCTGTCATTACCGCTGCGTTATCTTTGTAAGCAGACAGTACGTTTTCTGGTGTCGTTTCGAATGTGTTTTTAATCATCTTGAACAATGATTTTTCTTGCTTAACGCCGTCGATAGTCCAATCAGCGTTAAAGATTTTGTGACGACAGTGCTCTGAGTTCGCTTGTGCAAACATCATAAGTTCGATGTCTGTCGGATTACGTTCAAGCTTAGTCACAAAGCTTTCAAGTAAGTAATCAATCTCATCTTCTGCAAGCGCAAGACCTAGGGTAACGTTTGCTTCTTCAAGCGCTTTACGGCCGCCTGTAAGAAGATCAACTTCCGCATAAGGTGCTGGTTCAGCCACGGTGAACAATGCTGCTGCTGATTCGAAGTCAGTGAAAACCACTTCCATCATACGGTCGTGCAGGATCGCTTTCAGTTCAACGAGTTGAAGCTCAGAAAGTTCAGAAGACGTTTCAATGTAGAAAGCCGTGCCGCGCTCTAGGCGAGAAACTTTATCAAGGCCACAGTTATTGGCGATATCAGTCGACTTTGAAGACCAAGGCGAGATAGTGCCTGGACGTGGAGTTGCAAGAAGCAATAAACCTTCTGGCTTATGTTCTTCAATCGTTGGACCGTAAGTCAGTAACTTTTCTAACTTCTCAACTTCAGACGCGTCTAGATCTGCCGTTAAGTCAGCAAAGTGTGCAAACTCAGCGTAAATACCTGTTACAGGTAAGCTTAATTCACGACAAAGCTCTAAAAGCTTGTTAACACGAAACTCAGATAGAGCTGGGGAGCCACGCAAAATTCTCATGTGCTTAGGTCTCTTATGCAATTGATTAAGGTGATATTGGAATAAATTCAGTGGGTTATAGGGAAAACCTAACTGTTTTCTTCGAACCTATGCCGATTCCACCTCTCCTTTGCGAGCGCATTATAAAGCAATTACTTTTGTGATGTAACACCAAAAGCAACCGTTTGCGTTATTTTTTTTGTCAACCTGCGGTTACAGGCTTTTTGTCGATTCTGCCACCACTTTTACACATGCTTAATCATTCAAGCTATGCCAGTGATGCTCGGTTTGGTATAAAGACACTATTCGTCGTACGGAATTCAATTCATGTCAAAACTAACGTTACGTTTTTCTGCAAAAGCATTTTTGTTGTTTTTCAGTATTCTAGGGCTCGCAGGCTGCCAAATAGAGTCCGAGCCTAAAAGCGTGCTAGACCAAATTCGTGAACGCGGAGTACTCCGTGTCGGAACTCTCAATAACCAGCTTTCTTACTATATTGGTCCGGATGGCCCTACTGGTCTCGATTACGAGCTTGCACGTGAATTCGCTAAACAGCTGGATGTTAAGTTAGAAGTTAAACCCGCTTACCGATTGTCGGGGTTGTTTCCTGCTCTCAAGAAGGGGGAAATCGATCTCATTGCGACTGGATTAACCCAAACCTCCAAGCTTACTCGCTCATTCCGAGCTGGCCCAACGTATTACTACGTTAGCCAACAGGTGGTTTATAAAAAGGGCCAGTGGCGGCCTAGAAACTTAGAGCAACTGATCCAGTTTGAACAAAAGCGTCAAGCTGAGCATGTTGAAGAAAACCAGACGGTACTCGATCCCGCTTTAGTTGTCGTGAAAGAATCTCATTTTGAACCAACGCTGCAAGCGATCCAAAAAGAAAACCCAGCACTTGAATACCAAGCGGTAGGCAACGCAGACGTTAATGATTTATTGCGCCGCGTATCCAATGGGAAACTACAGTTTACTGTCGCTGATTCCGTAGAGCTTTCCCTCGCACAGCGTTTATATCCTGATTTAGCATTGGCTTTTGAATTAACCGAAGACCAACCTATTTCTTGGTATCTAAATAAATCAGAAGACGAAAGCCTTTATGCGTTACTGATCGAGTTCTTTGGCCACTATAAGCAGTCTGGCGAATTAGCAAGCCTTGAAGAAAAATATATCGGACATATTGGCAGTTTCGATTATGTAGACACGCGCGCGTTTATTCGTGCTCTTGACAGTAAACTTCCAAAATGGTCTCCGCTATTTCAGCAATACTCTCAAGAGTTTGATTGGCGTTTGATTGCAGCACTTGCTTACCAAGAATCGCATTGGAACCCAGTAGCCAAGTCTCCAACCGGTGTTAGAGGCATGATGATGCTGACGCTGCCTACAGCAAAAAGTGTTGGTGTAACCAACCGACTAGACCCGGAACAATCCGTTCAAGGTGGTGTTGAATATTTACGTCGTATCGTCAAACGGGTACCAGACTCCATTTCAGAACATGAAAAAATTTGGTTCGCACTCGCGTCTTATAATGTTGGATTTGGCCATATGATGGATGCCCGCCGACTTACAAAGTCTCAAGGCGGCGATCCAAATGCTTGGGGTGATGTAAAAGATCGCTTACCGCTATTAAGGCAGAAAAAGTATTACAGCAAAACTCGTTATGGGTACGCTCGAGGGGATGAAGCACGTAATTACGTTGAAAACATTCGACGCTATTATCAAAGCATCATTGGGCATGTTGATAAGCAAACTATGGTAGAGAATCAGCAAAGTATTGATGACCTTATCGTCATCCCACCGCTTGCTGTCTCGGCGTCTGACTCAACAATCAGCGCAGCAGATTCAACAGTAAGCGACGCGTTACCAACACAATAATGAAAAAGAGCAATGTTCGATACATTGCTCTTTTTTCGTCTGGGTTCAATTAAGCGAAAGTTTATCGCCAAATTCCTGTGTCATACTATGGTAACAATTGAGCTCTATAAACGCAGGGAGTTTGATTCCTCCAAGCGAGCGAACAACCCCATACTTTAAGAACACCAATCTATAGGATATCGTCAAATGATGAAGCGGAAACTAAAGACAAAACGCCTCGATAAAACCGTCGCTGCGAACCGTCGTAAACGCATGCTTTCAAACAACAAAAAGAAAATCATTTGGCGCAATCGTGCCTTCATGCAAATGATAGCTATGTAATACTCAAATGAGGAGTAAGCGAAATTAAACGCTTACTTCTTTTTCGTTTCTGAGCCGCTTAACGCACTATCTTCTGCCAATTTCTGCTGTTTTCTTTTCTCTTTGATTTCCTTTCGACGCCTTTTAAAAAACGCTTGTAACTGTTCGCGGCATTGTTCTTCTAGTAAACCGTGTTCTACCTCGGCGTAGTGATAAGACGCTTGGCTATCAAACAAATTCAGCACCGTGCCAGCAGCCCCAGCTTTCAAATCAGGCGCGCCAAATACAATTCGCTTTACTCGACTATGCAATAGCGCTCCCGCACACATCGGGCAAGGTTCGAGTGTCACATATAACGTAGTGTCCAGTAATCGATAAT
>Ga0213838_1000485_pt1 | contig 28929 bp, 20 predicted proteins | sample SWPATP13_FD_160577 | JGI IMG/M metagenome (GOLD analysis project Ga0213838, IMG submission 160577) | Coastal seawater microbial communities from Marineland, Florida, United States - SWPA TP1 #3 | ecosystem: Environmental > Aquatic > Marine > Coastal | place: USA: Florida | collected 2016-08-06 | reverse complement strand
GTCATCACTATGGGCCGTAAGCGCATTGCTGAGGCTTTACGCAAAGCCTGTTCAAACTCCTCACCGGCATCACGCAACTGGTTAGCGAACTCCACAATGAGAATACCGTTTTTGGCCGCCAAGCCAATAAGCATTACCAGGCCTATCTGACTGTAGATATTGAGCGTCATACCGGCAAAATACAGGCCGATAAATGCACCGAGCAGGGCCAGTGGCACCGTCATCATGATCACCAGTGGATGCACCCAACTTTCGAACTGAGCCGCCAGGATAAGATAGGTAATCGATAACGCCAGTAAGAAAACAAACACGAAGGAGTTACCAGACTCCTGATACAACTGCGATTCGCCTTTATAATCAATCGACACCGAATCAGGTAATTCGGTTTCTACAATATTTTCCAGATACGCCAGCGCTTCACCCAGCGAATAGTCGCCTGCCAGGTTAGCCGAGATGGTAACCGAGCGCATACGATTGTAGCGGTTAAGCTGCGCCGAGGTCGCCTGCTCTTTGAAAGTAAGCAGATTATCCAGCGGGATCAGCTTGCCGGTGTAACCTGAGCGAACATAGAGGTTTTCAATACTGTTGGGGCTCCTGAATTCAGACTCCACCCCTTCCATGATCACATCGTATTCTTCGCCACGATCGAGGAAGGTGGAGACCCGGCGCTGGCCCAGCATCGTTTCCAGAGTGCGGCCCACATCACTGATGGACACCCCCAGGTCAGCGGCGCGGTCGCGGTCGATTTCGATAAGTAATTGCGGCGAGGTCGACTTATAATCAGAATCGATTCTAACCAGCTTAGGGTTCTCTGAAGCTTTCTCGATAAGGATATCCCGCCACTCTGCGAGGTTTTCGTAGGTATCGCCCTGCAACACAAACTGTACCGGCCGGTTAAAGCCGCCACCGCCGATACCTGACCGCATAATCGCAAAAGCGCGCACATCCGGAATAACATTCAGTCGCTCGCTGATTTCATCCATGATTTCAAAGGAACTGCGATCCCGCTGTTCCCAGGGCACAACGCCCACCACCACAATACCAGCCCGGCCACCCCAGCCTGGGGCACGCACCAGAACGCGGTCGAGTTCACCCGCTTCACGGTATTCCATCACAATGTCTTCGACTTGTTTAAGGTTACGGGAGTTGCTCTCGAAGCTCGCACCTTCCTGTGATTGCATGATAATAAAGAAATTACTGCGGTCTTCTTTTGGCGTGAATTCAGCCGGAATACGTTGCTGTAACTGATAAATTAAGCCAACCGCCACAGCCAGTAACAGCATCATCATGATGGGCTGATGAATGGTTTTCCCCAGACTGTTAAAGTAACCGCCTTCCAGTTTTTTAAAGCTGTTATCCAGCCAGTTACCAAATCCGGAGCGTTCGCTTTTCTTCAGCAGGATAGAGCCCAGCATGGGTGAAAGGGTAAGGGCTGTTACGCTTGAGAAAGCCACTGCTGCGGCGATGGCCAGGGCAAACTCGGTAAACAGGCGGCCCACGTTTCCTTCCAGGAATACCAGTGGCACAAACACCGATATCAGTACCAGCGTAGTAGCAATAACCGCAAAGCCCACTTCCCGGGTACCGCGATAAGCCGCCAGTATGGCGGGCTCACCCATTTCAATGCGGCGGTGAATGTTTTCCAGCACGACGATGGCGTCATCCACCACCAAACCAATCGCCAGAACCATGGCAAGCAGGGTGAGCAGGTTAATCGAGAAACCCAGCGCCAGCATCACAATAAACGCCGCAATCAGGGAAACCGGTACGGTTACTGCCGGGATTAGCGTGGCACTCACGTTACCCAGGAACAAGTAAATAACCACAACCACCAGCAACATGGCTATGCCAAGCGTGTTATAAACTTCAGAAATCGACTGTTCGATAAATACCGAGGAGTCATAGCTTGGCACAATAAAAATATTGTCCGGCAGGCTTTGTTCGATACGGGCAATTTGTTCCCGGGCCGCACGCGCCACTTCCAGCGTATTGGCCTTCGACTGCTTGATTATGCCAAGGCCAATCATATTTACACCGTCACCGCGGAACTCGGTTTCATCTTCCACTGCGGTAAGCTCGACTTTGGCGATATCGCCTAAACGTACCAGATAGCCGTCGGCGCCAATGGCTACAGTGAGTGCCGCAAAATCTTCGGGGGTCAGGAAGCTACGCGCCACCCGTACCTCAAAATCACGGTTTAACGACTCAACCTGCCCGGCCGGTAACTCTACGTTTTCTGAGCGGATCACCGACTCAACATCGGCCACGGTAACATCTCTGGCGGCCATTGCCGTTCTGTCGAGCCACACTTTCATAGCATAGGTTCTGCCGCCGCCAATGCGCACCCGGGCAACACCATTAACAATAGACAGGCGATCGACCAGATACCGTTCGGCGTAATCGGTTAGCTCCATGGTGTTGAGGTTGGTGCTTCGCAGGTTAAACCACATTACCGGCTGCTCATCAGAGTTGGACTTCGACACCTCCGGCGGATCGGCCTGATCCGGCAGGTTATTCAATGCCCGACTCACCCTTTCCCGCACGTCATTGGAGGCCGCGTCGATGTCCCGCGACAGTTCAAATTCAATGGTAATATCGGAACGTCCGTTACGGCTGGTAGAGGTGATATTTTTAATCCCCTCAATGCCGCTGATACGGTCTTCCAGCAACTGGGTAATGCGGGTTTCAACAATGTTGGCCGACGCGCCAGGATAGTTAGTATTAATGCTGACGATGGGCGGATCGATATCCGGATATTCGCGCAGCGACAACATAGAAAAAGACACGATACCAAAAATAATCAGCAGCAAATTCACTACCGAGGCAAAAACCGGTCGCTTTACCGATACGTCTGATAACCACATGATTTAGCTCTCCAGCGTATCGCGATTAAGTACTCTTACTTCAGAACCGTCACGTACCCGCAGCGTGCCTTCAACGATAATTTGCTCGCCCGCATTCAGGCCACTAACGATTTGCACCCAGCCCGGGCGACGCTCACCAACCATTACTTCGCGCTCGGAGACCAGGTTATTCTCGGCTACCACGTATACAAACTGCTTATCGGCATTGGGCACCAGGGCTTCTTCGGGGATCACCAACGTATCGAGAACCTGCTTTTCAATGGTGACCTGCATCAGCATGCCCGGGCGCAATTCCGCCTCGGGATTATTGATCACAGCGCGGGATAAAATAGAGCGGGTAACCGGGTCGATACGCGAGTCCATGGCGACAATTTCGCCACTGAATTCACGGCCCGGATAGGCTACCGATGTAGCCGTTACTTTCTGGCCGATAGCCATACTGGCAAGATGGTTTTCAGCCACGTTGAAATCCACCTTGATAACACTGATATCATCCAGCGTGGTAATTTCATCGGCGGGACGAACCAGCGAGCCGACGCTGACCCGGCGGATCCCAAGGCGACCATTGAATGGCGCTTTGATTTGCAAGTCATCCAATTGCGCATTGGCAACCGCTATTTGCGCTTCAAGGGATTTTACCAGGGCCTGCTGCTCATCCAGTAATTGCTCCGAAGCGGCGCTGGTGCGAGCCAGGTTTTTGATCCGGCTTAGCTGGCGTTTTGCCTCTTCAAGGCTTACCTGTAACTGCGCCACCCGGGCGACTTCTTCTTTATTGTTCAGTTGTACCAGCAGTTGACCGGCTTCGACTTTATCACCGTCGTCAAATAACACACGGGTTACCGTGTCGGCTACCTGGGCCGTAAGGGTCACAGATTCATTCGCAGTGGCCGTGCCCAGTGCATCAATAGTAACCGGAAACAATTTATTGCTGACTTCGTAAACCTTAACCGGCGTTAGTTTTTTTGCCATCGTCTGACCGGCTTGCTCCTGAGGCCAGTTTAAAAAAGCCAGCAACCCAACCAGTAACACCAAACCCAACAACAGCGGCGACAGCTTTTTACCCAATGCCATAATCAATCCTGCTATACTGGTACCCAGATTAACGTCATCAGCGGGCACCGGAACTTAATAATAAATGTTAACCAACGGCTTAATTTTACCCGATAACCTCAGCAAGGGAGCGCGTTTAACAGCAATAATCTGTGTTTTAACGTTTTTCGGTTGCCAACCCCTCCCCCCATCTGCTCCGAGCTGCAGAATTTCTGAAAATGCCAGTCCATTATCTCCCCCACCCGAGGTTACTGCTGCTGCATGTCTTATTCGCATAGACGATAGCGTGTTGATGGTCAGGCACCGTTTGTCCGGCAAACTGGATTTCCCGGCTGGCGGTGCTCAGGGCGACGAGAGTCTGCGCTGTGCTGCACATCGGGAAACCTGGGAAGAAACCGGGTTTAACCTCGAGGTGGGCAAGCTGCTTACCTATTCCTCCTCAGGAATGCCATTGTTCCATTGCACAGGCGATGCATCCATGGTGGCACTAGCCGAGCAGATACCGGCACCAGGCTGGGCTAAAATAGAAGTAATCGAGCTGATTCGGGTAAACCCATTTGAAATAACCGACGAAGCATTGAGATTTAATGATGATCTGATCCCACTCCGTGATGCGTTTGTACAGGCAGGAGGGGCAGATTAGCCAGCCGGTTGTTGCTTTATTGCGCTGGCTCAAGTTAATGACACACTGTGATTTTGCATTTCATACAGGCGTTGTATGGTAACACCACCAAACAATCAGACCTGATTGAACAAAGGAGAATGTTATGCCGGCATACACCCCGCCACTCGCTGATTTTACTTTTCTGGTTAAAGACTGGCTGAAAATTGATGCACTATATCAGTCGTTGGGACTGGAAGAATTCGATGCAGAACTGGCACTGGAGGTTATCGAGCAAGGCGGTAAATTTGCCACTGACGTGGTCGCGCCGCTCAATCGTGAGGGCGATGAACAGGGTTGTAAGCTAAACAACGGCCAGGTAGTCACCCCCGATGGCTTTGCTGCAGCCTATCAAAGTTATGTGGATAATGGCTGGAATGCCATGCTCGGCGATATTGAGTATGGCGGACAAGGTCTTCCCTATTCCATGGCCGTGCCCGTGCATGAAATGCTCAATTCGGCCAATCTAAGCTGGCGGTTAACCACCATGCTTACCGAAAGTGCCGTACTTGCAGTTACCAAGCATGCCTCTGATGAACTGAAAGCACAGTTTCTGGAAAAGCTGGTCAGCGGCCAGTGGACCGGTACCATGAACCTTACCGAACCGCAGGCAGGCAGTGACTTGAGTCTGCTATCGACCAAGGCAGAGCCCAATGGTGATGGCAGTTACAAGATAACCGGTAGTAAAATTTTCATCACCGCTGGCGATCATGACTGGACTGAAAATATCGTGCACATGGTGCTGGCACGCTTACCGGATGCACCAACTGGTGTGAAAGGCATTAGTCTGTTTCTGGTACCTAAATTCCTGCTCGACGCCAACGGCAATCCGGGCGAGCGGAACGCCCTGGCGCCCAGTGCGCTGGAAAAGAAAATGGGAATAAAAGCCAGTCCCACCTGCGTAATGAATTTCGACGGCGCTAAAGGCTGGCTGGTTGGCGAGCCACACTGTGGTCTGGCCTGCATGTTTACCATGATGAATGATGCCCGTTTTCAGGTGGGTCTTGAGGGACTGGGCGCTTCAGAGGCCTCTTTTCAGGGCGCATTAACTTACGCACGGGAACGTCTTCAATCCCGCGCACCACAAGGCGTACAACAACCGGATGACAAAGCAGATGCAATTGTTTACCAACCCGACATTGCGCGGATGCTGCTCACCCAAAAAGCATTGACGGAAGGTAACCGGGCACTGGCTATGTTGTATGCCAAATATATGGACATAGCGCATAACTCAGGCGGCGAAGCTCATGACAATGCTGAGGCCATCCTGCAGTTTCTAACGCCAATCTGTAAGGCCTTTATGACCGATACCGGCTTAGAGTCCGCCAGCCTGGGGATTCAGGTTTTTGGCGGTCATGGTTATATCCGTGAATGGGGCATGGAACAACTCATGCGCGATGTACGCATCGCCATGCTTTACGAGGGCACCAACGGTATCCAGTCACTCGACCTGATTGGCCGCAAACTGACCCGCGACCGCGGCGACATGCTGGGGGCTACACGTAACGCTTTTGCAGAGTTAGTCACCGACATGGCCAACGGCGAAGCCCGGCAGCACGCATCGGCCTTACTGGACGAGTGGTATCAGACCTCGTTACAGGTAAAAACCTTTTCGGCGGTGGATGCTGCGGGTAGCGCCTGTGATTACCTGGCCTACAGCGGTTACTGCCTGCTTGGCGTATTATGGTATTCCATGGCGGATTGTGCAGCCCAAGGCGATAATCCGGTGCTGGCCGCAGGTAAACAAAAAACCTGTGACTTTTATATGCAGCGGCTGCTGCCTCGTACCGCCGCCCATAAAGCTGCGCTGTTGGAGTCTGCAGACACCTTACTGGCCGTTGAGGGCAGTGAATTCGATTATCTGTAAGCCTGTTAAGACCAATAGAAAGGCCGCTTTATGAAGCGGCCTTTCTAACAATCAGTTTTTCGCGATGGTGTCTTCAAATTCATCATCAAACCACCGTTTGATCATGTCTTTTTCATAGCGGAAAGGATCGTTGCTGCGGGCGCGGCTTATACGATTCATAAAAGCCATTTCCTTAATCTTCACGTCGGCAGACTTCACCACTTTGTCGCCTTCTTTGAGCTGGTAACTAAACTCCATACGCGGAATATACACCGTATCGATAATACGGATATCGAAAGCTCCCGCGCGCATGGTTGGCCAGACTTGCCCAGCTAAATCCAAGTCTGTTACGGTTACTTCCAGTGTCTGACCTTCGGGCAGGGCCTCAGCCAGTTTATTGAAGTATTCATCCAGCGACTTAAATACGCGGTTACGAAAACTTTTGCGCGACTCGTTACTTGGTCTGACATCGGTATATGACTTGGGGTCTTGCCAGGTAATTTCGACTTTCGTCTCTGCTGTTTCAGCAGTGCTTTTTTGGGCCAGCGTGGCGCCAGAAAACACCATGAGCGCAGGTACAAGTAACCACGACGCTGTTACATTTCGCATTGTTAGATCCCCCCGAAGGTGTGATTCGAAGTCAGAGTATATACGTACTCAGTTAACTATTAGAACAATAAACCGCCAAAAAGTTTAACGGTTTATCGTATCTTTGAGCCTATCAGTCTTCACCTGAACCGGGGATGAACAGGAGCAATCAGCTATTTTGCGTGTCGGTATTCAACACCGGTGAACGGCGAATCTCAGAGCAAAACGTGTGCAGTGTCACGCCATGGATGTACGGATTTCTGTCTGTATTTTCACAATAAGCATCGTAGAATTGCAGCGTTCTGACCCGTGAGGACAGCACCGTATCGAGATAATCTTTCTGGTAAGGACGCATGGCCGAGTACTGCACTGCCAGGCTGTCTTTAATTTCAGCCAGCTGCTGGCGCTCTTCACGCGTAGCGATCTCTTCCATCCAGTCACTCAGCGTAGCCTGAACGTCAGAAAATAAATACTGAACAAACGGTAGCTGTAATACCACTACCAAAATAGCGATTTCAATGATGACAGCGATTGAACGAAACATGCTTTATACTTCTCCCAAACTAATGAGCCAAGTTTATCCCACGTCTAACCATTTAATAAGGTACGTGTTTTATACGTAGTTATTAAGAGTTATAGCTGTTCAGGATAGTTCATTTTTTCGCCTATCCCTTTTGTCGCAGCACTGGCACCAAGTGTGTACACCTAAAAAATGCGTTACACTGTCGCCGCGGCGAATCAGACTGCGATTGATCTATATTAAGTAAAATTAATATATGACAGGTATACTGCTGCCGTAATCATGTTTAGCTTCAATGAAGGTAGTCCCATGAACGATCAGATCCCGGTGAAAAATGTTACTCCGGTAAAAGTTCACAAACCCGAAAAACTCGACGAGTCGAAACGCTACACAGCGCGCGACCGAATCTACGTACGGTCGGTTAAAGGTCCGTTAGAAAACTTTCGTCGATTCTTCGGCTTCTTTTTTATTGCCTTATTCGTCGCCATCCCCTGGATCCAATATGACGGTCACCAGGCTGTGCTGCTGAATATTATGGATCAGCGCTTTACGATTTTCTCATTGACCCTGTGGCCACAGGATCTGACGCTGTTGGCTTATATCTTTATTGTGTCTGCTTTCGCGCTGTTTTTTATCACTACCTTTGCCGGCCGGGTTTGGTGTGGCTTTATGTGCCCGCAAACCACCTGGACATACATATATGTGTGGTTTGAAGAGTTTTTCGAAGGTAACCGTAATAAGCGCATTAAGCTCGACGAACGCCCAATGGACTTCGATAAGTTCTGGCGCAAAGCGGCTAAGCATACTGCCTGGGTTCTGGTTGCACTGCTCACGGCCATGACCTTTGTTGGCTACTTCACTCCGGTGGCACAGCTGTACGTTGACTTCTTTACCTTCAACACCAGTTTCTGGGCCGGCTTCTCAATTATATTCTTTACCGTGTGTACTTATGGTAACGCGGGCTGGATGCGTGAAATTATGTGTACCCACATGTGCCCCTATGCCCGCTTCCAGTCAGCGATGTTTGATAAAGATACCTTTACCGTATCTTACGACGCCAGCCGCGGTGAACAGCGAGGTCCACGCTCACGTAAACTGGCCCATGAAGATCTGGCCGACAAAGGCCTCGGCGAATGTATCGACTGCAACCTGTGTGTGCAGGTATGCCCTACCGGGATCGATATCCGTAATGGCTTGCAATATGAGTGTATTAACTGTGGTGCCTGCGTGGATGCCTGTAACGGCGTAATGGAAAAAATGGACTACCCCAAAGGGCTTATCAGCTTTACCTCAGAGCACGAACTGGCTGGCGGTACTACCCATATCATTCGCCCTAAGCTGGTCGGCTACCTCGTGGTACTGCTGGTAATGTGCGGTCTGCTGGTTGCAGATATCGTGACCCGGGTGCCCCTGGAAGTGGATATTATTCGCGATCGTAACTCCCTGTACCGCGAAAATATGAACGGTGACATCGAGAATGTGTACACCCTTAAGGTCCTTAATAAATCACAAACCGAGCACACTTATACAATTAAGGTAGAAGGTTTGGCGGAATACGAGTACATTGGCGAACAAGTTGTTACCGTGGGTGGCGGCGAGGTATACAGCCTGCCTGTATCTGTCGCAACTGATCCCTACAACCTGTCTGACCGGGTTACCGAAATATACTTTAATGTTTCCACCACCGAAACAGACGGCACTGTTGTAGAGGTTAGCGAGCCATCGAAATTCCTTTATCGATAAACAGGCCTTAATGTGAGTGACTTTACCTTTGCCGAACTGTCACCCGATATGATCCTTGCCGCACTGGAACAGTGCGGCATTTTTCCTCAATCAGGACTCCTTGCGCTAAACAGTTACGAAAACCGGGTCTACCAGTTTTTAAGCGATGAACAAAAGCGCTATGTCGTGAAGTTCTATCGCCCGCAGCGATGGACTAACGAACAGATTTTAGAAGAACATGCCTTCAGCCAGGCGCTTGCCGATGCTGAAATCCCGGTGGTTGCCCCACTTGCCCATCAGGGCGAAACACTGCATTTTGCTGAGCAGTATCGCTTTGCCTTATTTAATTCCGTGGGCGGCCGTCAGTTTGAGCTGGATAATCTCGATCACCTGGAATGGATGGGCCGGTTTATTGGCCGCATGCATAAGGTCGCCAGCAGCGTGCCTTTTACACACCGTCCGACCATGGATATTGCAAGCTACCTGACCAAACCAAGGCAAACCCTGGCCAGCAGTACGCTATTACCGGAGTCACTACATACCGCGTTTTTCACCATCCTCGACCAGGTGATTGACCTAACTAAAGAACTGTATCAGCCAGGAAAACTTATTCGTCTGCACGGCGACTGCCATGCCGGTAATATTCTGTGGCGTGACGGCCCGATGTTTGTGGATCTTGATGACAGCCGCATGGGTCCGGCGGTTCAGGACTTATGGATGATGCTCAACGGCGACCGCGCGCAGCAACAAATGCAGCTTGAAACCCTGATTGAATCCTATGAAGAGTTCTGTGAATTCGACACTAAGGAGCTGGCCCTGATTGAACCATTGCGGGCCATGCGCATGGTGCATTATATGGCGTGGTTATCCGATCGCTGGCAGGATCCGGCCTTTCCCAGAGCCTTTCCCTGGTTTGCCGAGCAGCGCTACTGGGAACAGCAAATTCTGGCCTTAAAAGAACAGTTCGCCACTTTACAGGAGCCGCCGCTCTCTTTGGTGCCTTATTGATCGTGAGCGGCAGCAATGTTAAGGGTATTCAGCAAATTACGCTTACCGAGCCGTTAAACAACTATTATTTTCAGAATAAGTAAATCACTCCAATGCCTATTTCGGCCTCGTAATCACTGCGGGCGATTGGGCTATCACGAACCGCGCTGCTGTAGTATTCAAACAGGGCTTCACCGTAGATTTGCCATTGCGGTGTTAGGTAATGCCGTAAATTATAATCGATGCCAACTGAGCGTAATCCCCCACTGAGTGTTATTTCATTCAGCCCGGATTGCGCCGCCTGAGTTTGATCAATACCGAACCCTTTGTTGGCGTATTCACTGTCATGAAAAACGGCCACCAGGTTAATTTCAGACCCCGTACCATCCATTTGTTCGCCAAATCGCCGGCCCACGCCGAATAACGCCAGGTTGCCATCGCCGCCGGTGACAATCCGTCCAACCAGCCAGTAACGCCAGTCTGACGACAACGCCCGGCGAGCTTGCAGGACGACTTCAAACCCTTCATCCTGATTGCCCAGACCATCCAGATGTCCATCGTCCGAGTCACTTTCTTCGCGGCCTTCATCAAAACCCAGTAGCGCCTCAAGTAACCAAGTGTCATTGCGCAACCCACGCCAACCCAGTGCTTCACCGGCAAAGTAGAAAATATTGTCGCCACTTCGCCACTGTAGCGCCCCGGCGGGCTGAATTTCCAAACCAAATTCATCAGAACCTTCATAGGCCGTTTCGTATTCTACTCCAAGCCCAAGTCCAAGGCTCCAGCCATCATCACCTCTGGTGAAGTCATCCAGCGAAGGTAGCGGTACCAATGCTTCACTTTTACCCTGCGCTGAAGTCTGTTGTGCTGTCAGACCGGCCAAACAAAACAGCAACGTCAGCAATGTCTTCTTAGTCATATTAATTCCTGCCAAATAGCTAATTTAATTCTAGTCAAAAGTCACAATATGGATAATGCATCTGCAGTAATAGAAACAGGCAGCGCTTACATTACAGGAAGAGCCATTTTGGCCAAACTGCTTACCCGGCGATTGAAAAGGATACGTTAGCTACCGGTAATGGTTCAGATTCAGCCAATACTATTATTCAGGGTGAGTAAAAAGCAGTTAAACAGATTGGGTAACGCCCGCCATTTTGCACTAAGGTGTTCAGAACTACGGCTCATTTTACAGACGTACAGGATTGATTGCAGATCAGCCGGGAGAGTTATTCCCCGGCTTTTTTATTGCTGAGCGCTTCGATTTGCTGTTTATCAGCCAGTGCATCAAAGGCGCCATAACGAGACACCGCAATAGCACCACACTGCGTAGCAAAGCGCAAAGACGCCAGAATATTCTCAAAGTTTGCTACCCAGTGAGTAAACGATACTTTATCTTGTACTTCGCCGGCCAGAGTAAATAAAAAACCTCCCACAAAAGCATCACCTGCCGCGGTAGTATCGACCACCAGAGTTTTCGGTGTGGGGTAGGTACCATCGGTATCCCGGGTATAAAACGCTACCGGATTAGCGCCGTCGGTAACCAGGATCAGCGATACGCCACTATCCAGCCAGCTTTGTATGCTGGCCTCTACATTGGCTTCGCCATATAACTCCACCAGCTCTTCATGACTGGCTTTAATCATATCTACTTTGGCGGCAGTCTCACTGATAAGCGCCGGCGCCAGGGCGGCATCGTCCCAGAAAGCCGGACGCAGATTGATATCCAGACATAAAATACTCCCGGCATCACGAAACTGGCTCAGAGCATTTTCGGTTACCTCGCGCAATCCCGGTGTACTTACCGAGCCTGAACAAAAACTGATAATACGAGGCTCGGCGAACAGCGAGGGCTCCAAATCGGCCTCGGATAAATCAGTATGAGCGGCGTTATCAATATAAAAGTCGAAAGAGCGCTCTCCGCTGTCATCCAGCCCAACAAAAGCCAGAGCCGTTTTACCCTGTTCAGAAAAACCGGTAAACCGGGTACTAACACCCAACTCTGCCAGCGTGCGATACAGGTATTCGCCAAATTGATCCTTGCCAAGCTTGCCGAATAACCCGCTGTTGCCCCCCAGCTTGGCGACGGCAACCGCTACATTGGCAGGTGCCCCACCGGCGAATTTTTTAAAACTCTCGTTAGCGCCTGTAGCATCCTGCTCTTTAGTTGAAAGCATATCTATTAATGCTTCGCCCATACATAAAACCTGCATATATTTTCTCCTGTTGAATGTCAGAGAAGTGTGAAATTAATCAGATAGTAACCTGGCGAGATCCACGTCGAAGCGTAAACCTGCCACCCAGGCATTGTCTAAATCTTCAACACGCCCTCTTTCATTAAACTGGTCCGGATTTACAATGTAGTGGATATTCGGCTGCACGCGAATGTGATCGCCAAACTGCATACCATAGCTCAGCTCCATCATTAGCTGATAGCCGGCTGGCAGACCATTGCCGCCGTTGATCTGTCGCAGCAGCGCCTGGTCCTCTAGTGCTTCATCACTGTAGTCCTGACGGGTTATCACAAAGCCAACGGTATCGTTATCGCGACCGGCAAAGGTACCATGCTTAACAAAACCGGCTTTCAGGTAGTAATCCTGAGTTAGCGCGCCCTCAATACCGGTTAGTACCGCGCCAAATAGGGTCAGGCGGCGATGGGAATTTAAATCCGGGCGTAGTATGGTTTGCTCAAACCTGGCAAATACACCAGAGCGGCCGTTTTGGGTGGCATAGTTCTCGCCACTTATGGCTGCGAGGTTGCCCTCGGCATCACGGGACGGATCGGCGTAGTCAGCACCATCGTACCAGCCACCCACCTCATATCGACGTGGATAGTCGTCATTATCCCAGGAAGTCTTATAACCCAGCGTTACAGGCACCACTACTCCGGTGGAGTCTGCAATACCCCATTCAAAGCCGTGATCGCCAGCATGCTGATGAGCGGTATTCTCTTCATAAACGCCGGCATGTAAATACATTTTATCATTGAACCAGAACTTGGCGTGCCCGCCCCAGCTGGACACTGGCCACCAGGTAAAATTACTGGTACGAAACACAAAGGTGGGGTTGCCACAGGCGGAGTTAGTCTGGAAGTACTGGCAAAGCTCGGAGCCTAAAAACGAGATGTTTGCCACCGTTCTGCCGGCTTCCACCTGCAACTGTCCGGCAAAGAAAGACGTCTCAATGGTAAAGCGGGCTAAGCGAGAATTCTGGCCACCATAGATTTCCTGCACGGAGGTACTGTTACCAATGTAATTCTGCGCCAGGTTCTGGCCATGTCGGTTGGTAAAAGCAACGTGAATGCGGGTGTTGTCCCAACCGGCCGCTTTGTCCATATCGATATCTGCGCCAACAAATAATTGTCCCGCATAAGCGCTTCCGCGCTGCTTGCCGCCTTTCACATTAGCCGCCGCTTCGCCGGTATAACTGGCCAGCCAGTCGACATAATCGGTTCCAGCGGCCTGTGTTGGCAGAGCGATACTCCATGCCAGTAGCCCGGCGCTAATAGCACCACAAACGAATTTAGCGATCCCGCCGCGCGGTAAGGACCGGGATAAGTCGATATTTTTTAAGCGCATTTACGTCCCCTTGAAGGGGTGTGATTTTACAGACACGACGATCACACCCTGTTAACAGCAAGTCAGGGGAACGCAATTTAATGCAGCTTAAATATTAAATCAACTTTATTTATTTATTAAATTTACAAACTGTATTGGGCCAGTAAGGGGAGATTTGCACAGCCAAGGGCCCTTGCATCGGCGCCAACAGAGCCCGGCAATAACCGTAGTGGTGATAATCCGCGGCAATCTGCTTTCGCCAGTAATTGCTCACATTTATGTAACAACGCCTGCTTAACAACGTCGGGGACAGCGCCTTCAATCACCACGGCATCAAGGTCAAGAAAAGCATGAGCACTGATGGCAGCCTGCACAATTCCCTCGGCCGCCACTTCCAGCCAGTCGGCCACCTCGGGCAAATTCTCCGGCCAGATGGGATGCCGGCCGTGGAGAAAAGCGGTATCAACGCCCGTTTGTTTAAGCGTTTTTTCCAGTCGGTGAAGTGAAGCACTATCGAGTAACTGAGCGTTGCCTGAACCAGCCAGTACCGGCAGAGAACCCACCGCGCCGGCATTACCGTTACGGCCAACATGGAGCTTACGGTTAAGCACTATGCCACCGCCGATAAAGGTGCCCACAAAGCAATACAAATAATCGTTAAGCTCGCGGTGCTGCCCAAACCAAAGCTCTGCAGCACAGGCGGCAATATCATCGTTACACAGATACACCGGCAACTCAGTAAACTCCTGCACCGCCGCCAATACATCAAATTCTTTCCAGCGCACGAGTTCATCTTCTGGCGCGCCGGCCTGCTCACTCCAGCGCCATATTTCAAATGGCATGGCCACCCCCACACCGCTGACTCTGCTAACTTCCTCTTCATCAAGGGCCGACAAAATGGCTCTTAACCCTTTTTGGGTAAAGCGCTGCATCGCTTCAATAGCCGGAAAATCCCAGTGCTCACACAGTGAAGCCCGCACATTTCCCAGAAAATCAATCAGCGATATCTGCATACTGCGACGGCCAATTTTGATACCTAGTCCGAAAGCGCCGTTGGCTCGTAGCGAGAACGGCACGCTGGGCTGACCACGCTTGCCACGACGGGGTTCACCGCGCTGCAACAAGCCATCTTGTTCGAGCCGGTTGATGATCACCGTGGCAGCCTGGGCTGACAGCCCGGTTTGTTTGGCAATCTGTGCTTTAGGGAGTTGTTGGTGCTGGCGAATAAGAGTCAGAATTCGTCTTTCATTCAGCGCTCGCAAACCCGACTGGCCCTTGGGTACAGCACTTCTTTGCCATACCGGCAGAGGCTCATTCAACGTTGCTTGAATGGTTTCAGACATAACACTTCTCTTATTTTTCCTTAAATCAACAGGGTATATTAGTCCTTCAGAAGCCCGGTGCAAAGCTCTGCTGAACCTCAGGCTTAAAATGCCCTCTAATCAAAGGAAAACAAATTAAATAAATTTTGTTGATTTATTGACATAAAAAATTTTTGTTGCTTAAATCGCTTAACTAATTTTTTACATGACGAGGCTTATCGTGCAAAAACGTGCGCCATTGGTTTCCCGGGAAACACTGCTTCCTTTCATTTTGCTCACCATCTGTTTTGCTGCCTGGGGTGTTGCCGCCAATATGACGGACCCTTTGGTTAAAGTGTTTAGTAAAATCTTTACAATGTCATCGCTGCAATCGGCGTTGGTTCAATTTGCTTATTACGGTGCCTATTTTTGTCTGGCGATTCCTGCGGCATTTATTAATAAAAGGTTCTCGTACAAAACCGGGGTTCTTACCGGGCTGGGTTGCGCTGCAGCCGGTGCATTCTTGTTTTACCCGGCTAGTCAGACCATGACTTACGGTTTCTTCCTGCTTGCGTTATTTGTGCTGGCCGGCGGACTCTCTATTCTGGAAACATCTGCCAACCCTTATGTGATGGCCATGGGCTGTGAACAAAGCGCCACCCGCCGGTTAAATCTGGCTCAGGCATTTAACCCGGTGGGTACCAACCTTGGGGTATTTCTGGCCGCAACGCTTATTTTGCCTAACCTTAATCAGGCCTCAGCCGAACAGCGCGCCAGCATGTCTGCGGCCGAGCTCAAGTCTGTAATCAGCGCCGAACTGGATGCGGTAATGGTGCCTTATGTGGGGATGGCCTTTGTGTTGGTTGTGGTATGGATTGCTATTGCCTGTATTAAAACCCCGGTGAATGAGTCCACAGAACAGCGGGCCGAGAATATTCAGCTTGGGGCCTCACTTAAGCGTTTAATGCTTAACCGCCATTATCGTTTTGGCGTCCTTGCGCAGTTTTTTAACGTGGGTGCGCAAACCTGTGTCTGGACCTTTACCATCCAGTACGCCATGGCGGCGGTTGGCGGTAATGAAGTAGATGGCGGTCAGGTGTTGCAGTACAGCATGATTGTGTTTCTTATCTCACGCTTTGTGATGACCTGGTTAATGCAGTATTTGTATCCGGCAAAACTGCTCATGATCATGTCACTGATAGCGGCCGGATTGTGTATTGTTATGACCCAGACGCCGAACATGGTTGGTGTGGTATCCCTGGTAGCAATTTCTGCCTGCCTGTCACTGATGTTCCCCACTATCTACGGTATTGCGCTGGAAGGCCTGGGGGAAGATACCAAACTGGGCGCGGCTGGTCTGGTGATGGCGATTCTGGGCGGCGCAATCCTGCCATTATTTCAGGCTGCAATCATAGACTCATGGAGCGTAGTCGTATCATACGTGGTGCCAGCCCTATGCTTCCTGCTAGTAGCCGGTTATGGCCTGTTTGATATCAAAAACAAGGCTACCCGAACCACTACAGCGAATAGCGCAAGCTCTGCTCCGGTAACGGTGAAGTAATCCTGCCGCTTATCAGCCAGTCATCTGAGAGCATAAAGAATAGCACTCTCAGATGACGGCATTTACTTCAGTTGCTTTAGTCCTGACTAATAGTTCTGAACAGATTTGATTGTGACTCACTGCTGGTAATAAACAGCAGTGACCTGCCCTGAACATCAAAATGACCTACGCCGGATTCAGCAAGGCTCTCGATACTACCGTTTTGTGCATGGAAGCGTTTGATATGTCCAGGGCCCTCACGGTCATACCAGTACCATAAACTGTCTTGTTTTCGCAGATTCCATTGTCTGCCGTTTAATAACATTGCTGAAGGAGTACCAGGAATATCAGCCTTTATTTGCTGCGCGGAATAATAAAGAGCGTGGTCGGCAGATAACCACAAGGTGTTGTCGCGGTCAGGGGTAAACTGAATAAACGCCCACTCAGGAGGTTCTGCTGTCACACTCTGCGTATCTATGTGGAAGGTGTAGACCCGCCAGCGCTCGCCTTCTTTAGCACTGAAGCTCAGCTCAGATGCAGATTTAAACGACACACCGCGAATTTCAGTTTGCGGAAAATCAACAACGGTTACCTCGCCGTTGACCGAGTCAATCAGGTGTAACTCGTTAAAAGTAAGCCCCGCTATATAGCGGTCGTCAGGAGACCAGTGTAAATCCAGATAATGGCGACTGTCGGTAAACGAGGTGATTTTTCTGCGTACTCCCGAGGCCCGATCATATTCCCAAACCTGCTCTTTACCAGAAGCCATGCTAATGTAGCCGATGACCTGATGATTAGTAGAGAATGTCGCTAGCAGCTCATCGACCGTATCGTTAGCAATACTGCCCACTTCACCACTCTCTAAATCAAGAATTTGAATGTCCGTATGCTTATCGCCAGACAAAAATACGTAGTCAGTTCCATTGTTAAACCGGCGGGGTAAACTTATGTGGCGACTGCCTGAAAAAATAACCAGCTTATTTTTTCCTGCTAAATCATAACTAAGTAATTGATAAGCAGGATGCTCACCCATGAGGATGACATTTTCTCCCGCATGATCCCAAATTCCACAACAAATATACGCATCCTGTTTAAATAACAGATCGAGTTTGTTGGTTGTTAAATCCAGCGCATAAAAGCCCTCCCATTGTTGCTTATCTGGCGAGGAGATAAGCAATTTATCTTTATGGGGGTGCAAATCAAACTGGCTGTTGCCAGATAAATAAAGGTCCGGCTGATTTAGCCGACGTTTACGTTGGGTCGTTAAATCCAGCTCATAGATAGAGTAAGGCGTTCCCGGCCCTGCATTCTCACTGAACACCAAACGCTGATCATTATGGGTAAACAATACTTTACCGTAACTGCCGGCAGGACAACGGTGGATAAGTCGCGGCTCACCTATGGTTAAACCTTTTATCTCTACGATGTAGTATTCACAGCGCTGTGCTGATGCAGCAAGGTAAACCAGCTTGTCACCCTGTTTGCTCCAATCGCCTGGCCCGGTATTCAACCCGTCGGGGTGACTTATTTCAGCGGTTTTACCATTGTGTAAGTCTTTAATCACCAAACGCAAACGCTTTGCTTTAACCGACATAAACGCCATTCGACGCCCATCAGCGCTAAACGACGGAAATACTTCATTACCATCCATAGAAGTGAGCGCGCGGGCAAACCTTGCTGACGGTTGCAGCACTTGCCACATTTGCCAGAAGAGCAATACGACTGTTACTACGATAAGCACAGCGATGAAGGGAAATTTCAGAAAAGACCAACCGGACTCATCAGGCTTTTCGTCGGTCTCAGGTCGCGTCACCTGCGCGCCATCAGGCATTAAAGTTTGAGCGTCATATTCATCAATCACCACTACGCGGGCCACAAACTTGTACCCCTTCTTAGGAAATGTCGCAATAAACCGGGGCTGTCTGGCATCGTCTGCAAAGGCGCGGCGCAATTTTGTGATTAGTCGGCTAACCGCATTGTCGGTAACTACCCGGCCCTGCCAGACCTGATCAATCAGTTGATCAACACTAATGATTTCATTCGGATGCTGACAAAAATAAGCCAACAACTCGACCATCATGGGCTCCAGCTGCAACGTTTCAGAAGGCGAGGATAACGTCTGCTGTTGTTCACAAAATTGAAAATTGGCTATTTGCCAGCGCATGAGAGTGCCCTGCTTCGCTGTTTAGCTAAAAATACCACGTTGGTTTGCGTGGGATCACCATAAATCATCAAAAATCATCGTCCGGTCATTTCTTTTTTCTCTTTTTATTTAGGCTGTTAGTCATTATTTAACGAACCTTCCATTCAAGGAGAAAAACGTGTTGACGTTAGCTTGTTGTATCATAAACCACATCAAAACCTGGCTTATTATGGCGCCTTTTTATCTATTGTTGGTTGCCAGTGTCACCCAGGCTAGTTGGGCAGCGGTTGATAAAATACCTACCCCTGCTGCCTTAACAAAGAGTGAACTCTCCAGTCAGGGTGCAGCAGTTAGCCTGTTGAATAACGACACTTTTAACCAAAAGCTAGTGGCGCTTGCTAAGGATTTATCTGCTGACGTTATCAACAGCCAAACATTATTTAACCGGGTCGCGCTACTTTCAATACGAAACCAGCATCAGGCGTTGCTCACCTTACTGGCGAATGAGAAAAATGGCTTGTCATATAGCCACTATCGTTTATTTCATGAAGTTCTGGGGCAAGCCCCTGAAGTGCGCAGGCCAGTATTGGCTGACAAGCTCAAAAAGCACATCAAACAAAAGGTTGGTGAACTCAACAACGAGAACTTATATCAGCTACAGGACGCGCTTGGCTGGTCAGTGCAAAGAGCGCTGGATTATGTCATTAACCTGTTAAAGCAGTATCAGGCTCTGCCCACGCTGGACGAAGAACAGGTAATATCCTTAATTACCAACGTCCATCTTTACCATGTACTAAAATCTGTCATCCCACTAAGCAGTGAGATAATTGCCGCTGAAAACCAGCGTCGATACCATATTGAACCTGCCCGGTTGGTAAAGTTTGCCAACGGGGTGGAATTAACTCTGAGCATCGTCAGACCGAAAAAATCAGCCAATAATCTACCTACCGCAATGCAGTTCACCATTTATGCCGACGAGCGCTCGCATCTGACTACGGCTATTCATGCTGCAGCCCATGGATACATTGGCCTAGTCGCGAATTCCAGAGGCAAACGCCTGAGCACCAATACTATTACGCCCTGGGAGCATGAAGGCGAAGATGCCGCCGCCGTTATTGAATGGGTCAGCCAACAACCCTGGAGTAATGGTGAGGTGGTGATGTATGGCGGGAGCTATAATGGCTTCACCCAATGGGCCGCGGCTAAGCACATGCCAAAAGCGCTGAAAGCCATGGCACCCTATACGGCGGCGAGCATGATCACGGGTTTGCCCTACGAAAACAATATTGTGCTCACTGCAAATTATGAGTGGGCATTCCATGTCACTAACAATAACACCATGGATGATACTGTTTACGCAGACTGGGCTAAGCGTACAGAATTACTTTCCCGCTTTTATAAAAGCGGCCTGCCGATAACCAGATTGCCGGATATTGATGGTACGCCAAACCCTTGGTGGCAACGCTGGATGTCTCACCCTGATTTCGATAGTTATTACCAGTCGATGGTGCCGGTTGGTGAGGAGTATCTCCAGGTCACGATTCCGGTGTTAACCGTAACCGGCTATTTTGACGGTGGCCAGATATCCGCGCTCGATTATATGAAACGCCACGAGCAGTATAATCCTGACGCCAACCACACCTTACTAATTGGTCCGTACTCTCATGGCACCGCGCAGGGTAAAGTGTGGCAAACCTACAGCAATTATAAACTCGATCCGGTAGCGCTCGACAAAGACACCGAAGAGGTTGTGTTTGGCTGGTTTGATCACCTGTTGTTTAATAAGGACATTCCAAAGCTGGTTAGCCACCCGGTCAATTATCAGCTGATGGGCAGCAATCAATGGCGACATGCAGAATCACTCGCAAGCCTTAATGCACAGGGTACAGAGTATTACCTGAGCACCACACCGCAGGCCAATGGCAACTATGCATTATTAACCGCACAGGAACCCATGGCGGCGAGTGTAAAAATGACCGTTGATATGGCCGATCGCACCACTCAGCGCAACGTTAGCCCCTGGCCGATTATCCAGCAGGAGATAATCGACGATGGCGGCCTTATCTATATAACTGACTCCTTTACGTCATCGATGGAACTGGCCGGAGCGATAACCGGCAATATTGTGATAAGTACCAACAAACAGGATGTGGATATTGGCTATAACTTTTATGTCGTATCGGCAGAAGGTGACGTGTTTCACTTAAACACTTATCAGAGTCGTGCCAGCTACGCGCACTCCATGCGGCAGCGCCAGTTATTAACGCCGGGCAAGAAGACATCACTGCCCATCGTTAATGCACGGATGACGGCAAAACTGCTTGAGCCAGGGAGTCGTCTTGCGATTGTGCTTAACGTGAATAAAAATCAGAATGCCCAGGTTAATCATGGTTCAGGAAAACCAGTCAATAACGAAAGCATGGCGGATGCCGGCGAGCCTCTGGTGATAAAATGGCATAACGACACGCAAATTAAACTGCCGTTAAAACCCTGGCAAGGAGAATAAATGATGGGAGAATAAATGGCTCTCAGCACGGTTCAGCTTGCATTTTTACCCACGGGGGTATTTATCCGCTGGCGCTACCGTTATAATCCCGCACGCTCAGGTGCCTGATGTTAACTCATCGGGATAATCGGGAAGTAAGTGAAAAGCTTACGCTGCCCCCGCAACGGTAATCACGTATTGCATACGCATGTTAATACGATTCCCCTACGCCACCGACTATCGGGAAGGCGGGAATTCATGCCCCGGCATGACTGAAAGCCCGGAGACCGGCCTGCGCTGCGTCGGCAACTGCTCACAACGGGCCGGTTGCCACTTCTTATCCGTCTTAGCACTCGGCGGGAGTGCTGTTAAAAGAGCCTTTTATGACAATTCGATCCCTTTCCTGTGCGGTAGCCCTTGCGTGCGCCGCGAATATTGCCTGTGCCCAGCAATCGTCGGTAGAAACCATTACCGTTACCGGTTCTCGTTTACCGGTTAGCCTGGACAAACTGGCGGCCTCCGTCTCAGTCCTCACCGAAGAAGATATTCAGGCAGCAGGCGCTACCCAGTTAACCGATTTATTACGCGGTATGCCCGGCGTTAGCCTGAGCCAGTCTGGTAGCCCCGGTTCACTAACCGAATTGCGTTTGCGTGGCAGCGAAACCAATCACCTGTTGGTATTGATCGACGGCGTGATTGTGAACGACCTCAGCCAGGGTGGCCTGGTAGATTTTGCTCATCTCACCGCTGATAACATTGCCAGAGTTGAATTACTCCGTGGTGCGCAAAGTGCCCTGTGGGGCAGCGGTGCGGTGTCTGGTGTACTCAGCATTACAACTAAAGCGGGCAGTGAGAGTAATGACAGCACATCACTGAGTGCTGGTATTGGTAACGCCAGCACTTATCGTGCTTCCGTCTCGACACAGCAGTCACTGGACAACCTGAATGTATCACTGTACGCCAATCACTTTAATACCGATGGCGACAATGTGTCGCGTACCGGCGGCGAAGACGATGGCTACCGCAACACCACCGCCGGTTTTGGTGTAAACTGGCAGGCAACAGCCAGTAATACCTTTATGGCCGGTGTGCGCATGGTTGATTATCGCAACGACTATGATGCTACCGACTTCACCACCGGCTTGCCGGCAGATGCCGAAAACGTTACTGATGGCGAGCAGTTGACCTCTTACTTACAGTGGAACCTGGCTATCGCAAAGTTAGGCTATACCAGCGAACTTAAAGCCCAGTACCATAAGGATGATAATGACAACCTGACCAGCGGTTTCGACGCTGGTGGCACCACCGGGGAGCGTAAGCAGCTGAACTGGAATCAGTTTATCACTACCGACGTGGCCCAGTTTGCTATTGGCACTGAGTTACTCCGTCGCGAATTCGAACAGCGTGGACCAGCGGACTGGGGCGATCCGAACTACCGCGGCGATGATAGCACCAGCAGTATTTTTGCCGAGTTAACCGGGCTGGGTACAGACGAACTAACCACTCAGTTTAGTATTCGTTACGACGATAACGAGCGCTTTGAAAAGGCCTGGAGTTATCGTGCCGGTGCTCATTATGCCCTGAGCCGTAAGGTTAATGTGTTTGCCAGCGTCAGCCAGGCGGTTAAAACCCCTAACTTCACTGAACTGTATGGCTATTATCCGGCTCAGTTCATTGGTAATCCTGATCTTAAGCCTGAACAAAGCCGGGAGTTTGAAGTGGGACTGCAAAGTCAGTTCAATCGTCAGCTTTCAGTCGATTTCAGTGTATTCACTACGCGCCTGGAAAACGAAATCACCAGCGTATGGGACAGCGCCAGCGGCTTAAGCTCAGTGGCCAATGCCAGCCAGGATTCCCGCCGTGATGGCTTTGAAGCATCGCTGCAGTGGGATGCTGATTCGTGGCAGCTCACTGCCCACTACAGCTATCTGGATGCCACCAGCGGTGATGGTGCCGATCAGGCGGTTGAACTACGTCGCCCTAACCACACCGGCTCGGTGACTTTCCGCCATTCATTACCGGTTCAGGGTTTATCTGTTTATATCAAAGCAGATTATACCGGCGTGCGACAGGATATCTATTATCCCCCTACGTCGTTCAGCGGCGAGGTCCTGAATCTTGCCCCTTACTGGCTAACCAGTATTAACATGAACTATGACTGGAACCAACAGTGGCAGTTTGGGGTCCGAGTGGATAATGCACTGTCTGAAGACTATGAAGATATCAATGGCTACCGCGGTGCTCAGCGGCGTTTCCTGGTGCATACCAGTTATCGCTTCTAACCGTTAATCGCCGTTTAATTCGCCTGGTCGTCACTGACTAGGCGATTATTTAGCGGTATGATAATCTCAACGTTTATTTGAATTAGAAAGGAAAACACTCGAATGAAGAAGTTTGCTTTGTGGGTTGTACTAGCATTGCTGATTCCATTACAGGCCTCTGCCGCTGTTAAGTGGGAAGAAGGTAAACATTACGAAGAAATCGATAAGCCCTTAAGTGACTCGCCAGAAGTCGTCGAGTTTTTCTCCTACTGGTGTCCGCACTGCTACCGCACAGAGCCGTTCGTGGCCGAGCTGAAAAAGTCGCTGGATGAAGGCGTTAAATTTGAAAAAGTACACGTTAACTTTATGCCTTACGCCAGCCAGGAAGTGCAGGATGAAGTGACCACAGGTATGTTAATCGCGAAAGCCCTGAAGCAGGAAGACAAGCTGAGCGCCGCAATCTTTAACTATATCCATAAACAACGTGCAACCATTACCGGCCTGAAAGATGTTCGTAACATCTTTATTATCAACGGCGTGGATTCAGCAAAGTTTGATAAATTAGCCAAAAGCTTTGGCGTTAAATCAATGCTGGGCAAAAATAATAAAGTCGTAGAAGACTACCGCCGCGAAGTGCGTTCGGTGCCTACCTTCATTGTTAACGGTAAATATAAAGTACAGATTGGCCGCGACCTGACGCCAACTGAACGCCTGGAACTGTTTAACTACCTGGCAGCAAAGCGCGACTAACCGCACTATTAATAAACAATAAAGGGGTCAGAGTACATTATTGCCTCAGCAATAATGTACTCTGACCCCTTTATTTTACCCCTTTATTTTGGGCTGGCCTATCAGGCCAGCTTGTCGGTTGCTACCCGGTAACGAGGGTCTTCGTTAACGTTTATCTCAACGAATTTACCGGCTTTGTTAAGCAAGCTCTGGCATTCCTGGCTTACGTGACGAATATGCAGTTTCTTGCCTGCCTGTTCGTATTTATCGGCCAGTCCATCCAGCGCATCGATGCCTGATGAGTCCCAGATCCGGCTGTTCTTAAAGTCGATAACCACATCTTCCGGGTCATTTGCCACATCGAACAGATCTTTAAAGTGACTCACTGAACCGAAGAATACGGGCCCACGCAACTCGTAGACTTTCCAGCCATCGTTATCGATATGGGATTTAGAATCCACATAACGGGCCGCTTTCCAGGCAAACACCAGGGCAGAGACTATTACCCCAACCACAACGGCAATGGCCAGGTCGGCAATAACGGTTACGGCGGTTACCAGGAACAGTACAAAAGCATCTTCCTTGTTAACGCCACGGATAATACGGAATGAAGCCCATTCGAAGGTGCCTATTACTACCACAAACATTACACCAACCAGTGCGGCCAGTGGGATCATCTCAATCAACGGCGCGGCAAACAAAATAAACGCCAGCAGTACGATGGCGGCAGTGATACCTGATAAGCGTCCGCGACCACCAGAGTTAATGTTGATCATGCTCTGGCCAATCATGGCACAACCACCCATACCACCAAAGAAACCGTTCACGGTGTTCGCAACCCCCTGGCCAATACATTCTTTGTTGCCACGGCCACGGGTATCGGTCATTTCATCAATCAGGGTGAGGGTTAACAGTGACTCAATCAAACCTACCAGACACAGAATGACCGAGGTGGGTAAGATAATCATCAGCGTATCCCAGTTAAATGGCACCATAGGGATAGCGAAAGTCGGCAGCTCGCCTGCAAGGGTGGCGCTGTCGCGTTGATCAACCGGAAGCATATCGCGCACGAAGTCGATAACCGTGCGGGCTTCCAGATCAAGTCCGTGCACTAGCAATGTGATAGTGATAATCGCCGCCAGCGATGCAGGTACAGCTTTGGTCAGTTTCGGCAATAAGTAGATGATCGCCATGGTTAATGCTACCAGCCCCAGCATGATGTAGAGCATAGTGCCGCTCATCCATTCCTGGGTACCCAGCGCGCCAGTGACCTTAAACTGCCCCAACTGGGCCAGAAAAATCACGATGGCCAGGCCGTTTACAAAACCCAGCATCACCGGGTATGGCACCAGACGAATAAACTTCCCTAATCGAAATACGCCGCACAATATTTGCAACAAACCAGCCAATAATACCGCAGCAAACAAATACTGCACGCCATGCTCGGCCACCAGGGCAACCATGACCACTGCCATAGCACCTGTTGCACCGGAAATCATGCCCGGACGGCCGCCAATGGCAGAGGTAATCACCCCCATCATAAAGGCCGCATACAGGCCTATCATCGGCTCAACGCCGGCAACAAATGCAAAAGCAACGGCTTCGGGAACCAATGCCAGTGCAACGGTTATACCGGAGAGCACGTCATTTTTTACGTTACTTTCTTTACTCGTGATGATATCAAACATTACTATCTCAGCACTGAGGTGGTTAAAAATCGGTCGGCGATCCTACCATTACCAGGCTCATTTGTCCTTTAACAGTTTGTAAAAATCTGCCGTCCGCTACGCCTGACAAACGATTTTGTAACCATTTTACGGCGTAATTCGCCAGTGTAGTGTTTATTGCATACGGACTTTAAACCCAGACACAATTGCTGAGTAGGTTTCTGAAGCGGTGGATTTCTTACTTAGTCAGGTTAGCCTGCCTTAGGATTGCATTGTGAATTCGCTGCGCCTACACTTTGCAGCAAAAATAACGTCGAAACGTCAGTTATGGATATTAAAGAATACATCGACCAATTTCCGGAAATCGCCGATCGCGAACGTCATGAGCAGTTTACCTTGCTGGAAAAAGCCCGCGACACCAGTTTCAATCCCCCGGCGAAACGCCTGTTCCAAATGTATTGCTGGCTGCTGCCGGTATTTATGATTTTTGGCCTGGGTGGTATTTTGTATTCGTTTTTTGGTTACGGCAGTTGGCTTCCCATCGCCGCCTTGTTGCTCGGGCTGATTATCTCGCGGCAAATGATCAATCAACGTCGCACCGCTCTGATGCAGAAAGGCTTACGGGAAGTGCTCGCTAAAGAGACTCCCCCTGCTACATCTGAGTAATTCTGGCTTTCAGTGCATTAAGGCACTCAAACACATCAACGCTGGCCTCTTCCATCATTTGCAATTTGTTGATAAGTGTTTGCGAATCCCCTTTTTCGCTGGCCTTTAATGCTTCGATACCAGACTCATGCACCCGCGCATGCGGGGCTTCCAGCTTTTTAAATTCAGGAAATGACGCATACAGCTTTTTACCGTCGCCTTCGTAATACCATTTACCCAGACGGCACTGATGGTGATCAGCCAGCTGCCCGGCCTGCTGGCTATTTTCCGTGCGGATGGCTTTGTACACGTTAACCTTCCACACCAGATGATCGAGCTTCACGGTTTGTACAAAGGTGCTAAGACTCACGGTTGAGATCGCTTTCGCCATACCGCTGGCCATGACTGATATTTCATGTACCGACTGATTGATCTTAGTGGCCGACTCCGACACATCCAGTGTTTCAGTGTGACTTTGGGCGATATATTGCTTAGTGGTGTCCGTTTGCTGACTGGTTGCCTGAGTAAGAGTAGAAATCTGTTTTGACGCGTCCGCTGAGCGCGCTGCCAGAGCACGGACCTCATCGGCGACTACCGCAAAGCCTCGTCCCTGCTCTCCTGCCCGGGCGGCCTCAATAGCCGCATTCAGGGCCAGCAGATTTGTTTGTTCTGCAATGCTTTGAATTTGCGTAACAAAGGTCTGTATTTCGCTGGCTGAGTTAGAGAGCTCCTCAATAGACTGATTCATCGACTCGGACTTACCCGCCAGGGTTTGCAGTACACTCACGCAGTGAGTCAGGGTGCTACTAATCAAAGAGAACTCGCTAAGAGTGCCCTCAAGGCGCTCTTTTTCGTGGCCCACTTCGGTGGCCGAGGCGGCCACATCGGTACGCACTGAGTCGAGCATTTCCAGCGAATGAAAGAAGTTTTCTACCAGCTTTCTTTCCACAGCCACTTTACTGGCCAGCACTTCGGCATCAGTGTAGGCGGTATGCAGTTGCTGCTCCATATTAGACAGATTCTGCTCCAGGCGGGCATTTTCTGCTTTTAAACGTTCTATTTCGGCTAATTCAGCTACAGGCTGGCTACGTCTGAAAATCATTACAAAACTTAATTTATCCATGGTTAGATAAAATATAGCCTAATTAGTAAAAGCTTATATAAAAAATCATAACCCGCTGTTGTTTTCACTTCAGTTTTTCGCAACCTGATGCACGGGTGACGACATTAACCTTGCCCGGCGCCTGTTAATTAGTGATATGCTGCTGTTTTCAGAACGCTTTCACTGCCTTCTCGGGGTTCTCAACCGTTATGCAAGCATCCACCTTTGATTTTGCCATTACTGTTATTGGCCCGGTCCTCGTGTTACTCATCATGGGTAACGTATTACTGCGTGCCAAACTCATAAATGATGAATTTGTTGCCTCCGGCTCCAAACTGGTTTTTACCGTGGCCCTGCCAGCCTTATTGTTTATCTCCATTAGTCAGGCTGATTTCAGTAAAGCGGCGAATCCGGTGCTGATCATTACCGGCCTCACCGGTACGCTGGGCTATTTTCTGGTGCTGATGCTCACCAGCCATCTTATGGTACCCAACCGCCAGGCAACCGGGGTGGTTACCCAGGGCGGCTTCAGGGCCAATATGGGGATTATTGGTCTGGCCTACTGTGCACAGACCTACGGCAATGATGGCCTGGCGGCAGCCTCAGTTTATCTGGGCATGGTCACTATTTTGTTTAATGTATTATCGGTATTCATTCTCAATTTCTACCAGGAAGGCAAGCGCTCACTTACCTCACAGGTTAAAGGCATTGTGAAAAACCCGCTAATAATAGCCATTGTTATTGCATTACCGTTCTCATATTTCGACTGGCGTCTGCCGGTATTGCTAACCACCACCGGTGAATACTTCGCGCAACTTACCTTACCGCTGGCCCTGCTGTGTACCGGCGCCTCGTTGCAGTTTCGGTCATTCAGTGCAGACTGGTTTAATATTAGTCTTAGTTCGTTGAGTAAATGCGTATTTTATCCGGCGGTAATGGTGGCAATAGCCTATGCGGCCGGGCTGCGCGGCATGCCTCTGGGCATTGTATTATTAATGACTATCGCGCCCACGGCCGCTGCCAGTTACGTGATGGTTCGCACGCTTGGGGGGGATTACCGACTGGCGGCCAGCATCATCGCCATCACCACGGTGTTATCGTTACCCCTGACCATTGCGGCGTTCGATTTTCTCTCTGGCCAGGGGCTGCTTTAATCGTTACTGCACTTAACGGTAGTTAGCCGAGTTTGCTGCCGCCCAGGCAAGCCGGCGAATCTACCGATGTCTGATTGCGCTTTTGCCATTCGGCCGGGGTATAGGTATGC
>Ga0213838_1000480_pt1 | contig 29271 bp, 20 predicted proteins | sample SWPATP13_FD_160577 | JGI IMG/M metagenome (GOLD analysis project Ga0213838, IMG submission 160577) | Coastal seawater microbial communities from Marineland, Florida, United States - SWPA TP1 #3 | ecosystem: Environmental > Aquatic > Marine > Coastal | place: USA: Florida | collected 2016-08-06 | reverse complement strand
TTCAAATGGTGCGTAATAGCGTGAATTAACAAGACGCGCTGCACCAGTTAGATCCATAATCGTCACGATACCGGCCACCGCTGAACCATGCAGCATGAAAATAACTTCGTTACTGTATGCTGGTAACGCTCTACGAAGCGCGCTAGGTAGAATGATACGACGATAAGTTTTCGCTGTGCTCATCCCATAAGCTTTTGCCGCTTCAACTTCACCATGAGGCAAACCATTGATCGCGCCACGAATGATTTCTGCTGTATAGGCAGCAGTGTTCAAAACAAACGCTACCAACGCACAAAACCACGCGTTTTCCCATAATGTATCTTTCACCGGGAAGAACTGGTCCATTCCATAGTAAATTAAGTAAAGCTGTACCAGTAAAGGCGTGCCACGGAAGAAGTAAATAAAAGACCATGCAGGGGCGTTCCATAAGTAATTTTTACTATTTCTTGCAATCGCCATTGGAATAGCCAGCATTAAACCTAATACAAGTGCAGCGCACACTAGCCAAGCGGTCGTCCATAGCCCATCTAGATAAATAGGTAGGCTTTCAACAATCAATGAAAAGTCCATATCTACCTCGCGTGAATACTAAATTTGCGTTCGACTAGCTTTAAAGCCCCTGTCGATACACTAGTGAAGAAGAGGAAGATAAGCGCTACAGCCATATAGAAAGTAAATGGCATTTTGGTTGAACCAGCAGCTAAAGAGCTTACACGAACCATATCTTCAAGACCGATGATTGAAACCAATGCCGTCGTCTTAAGTAGTACCAACCAATTGTTACCAAAGCCTGGTAGTGCATGACGAATCATTTGTGGTAGAAGAATACGGCGAAACGCTAATACAGGCCCCATTCCATAAGCTTTTGCTGCTTCCATTTCACCACTGTCCACAGCCATAATCGCACCGCGGAAGGTTTCTGCCATATAGGCACCAAAAATAAAACCTATGGTTAAAACGCCAGCTACAAATGGGCTCACGTCGATGTAATCTGGTAAGTAAGAAGTCCACTCATGATTTGGATCGCTTGATGCAAACCATTCATTTAGCCATTCGTTGACGGAATATAAACTGTTATTAAGAAGAATTTGGCCGCCAAAGAAAATCAACATCATTAACACAAGGTCTGGGATACCTCGGATAACGGTTGTATAAAGCGTAGCAATTGCTCTAGCCCAGCGATAAGGGGCGAGTTTTGCTAGTGCACCTAACATGCCCAATACCATAGCCAAAATCAGCGATAGCAATGCGACTTCGATAGTAAGCACAGCTCCTTTAAAGATAGAAGCTTCATACCCTTGTAAATCAAACATAATGAATTCCAACAGAACAGCGAAAAAAGTTGGTAGAGATAGGATTAGGGAGAGGTCGTTTCCTCTCCCTGATATCTAAAGGCTAGATATTATTGACCGTATACATCGTAGTTGAAGTATTTAGCCGCGATATCTTGGTAGATACCTTTCTCACGTAATGAAAGAATAGCTGCATCTAGCTTTTTCGTTAGATCTTTATCTTGCTTACGTAGCGCAATACCAAAACCTTCACCGAACCATTTAGGATCTGTTAGTGATGGACCTACAAATTCGTAAGCTTCACCACCCGCTTTATTCAATACGCCTTCTTCAAGTGCAGACGCATCGCCTAGTACCGCTACCACACGACCATTTGCTAGATCTAGATAAGCTTCATCGAAAGAACCGTAACGAACGATATCAACAGTGTCGCCGTAATTGTCTGTTAGGTATTTGTCGTGCGTTGTCGCACGTTGAACTGCGATTTTTTGACCACTTAGATCATCAAAGTTAAGGCCAGCGCCTTTCTTTGCGATAAATTTGTTTGGAATAAGTGCATATTTGCCAGTGAAGTCGATTTTCTTTTTACGTTCTTCAGTGATAGACATTGCCGCAATGATTGCATCATATTTACGCGCAAGTAGAGAAGGAATAATGCCATCCCAATCTTGAGCAACAATCTTACACTTCACCTGCATTTCTGTACAAAGCGCATTCGCCATATCAACATCAAAGCCTTTTAGTGAACCATCTGACTCTGTCCAGCTAAATGGAGGGTATGCGCCTTCAATACCAAAGCGTACTGTTTTCCATTCCTTTGCTTGAGCGACGCCAGTTGCAGCTGTTGCAGCAAGTGCTGCTACTAATAACCACTTTTTCATATCCATACTCCCGTGATTGAGTTTTTGTTATCTAATGTTGTGTTTAATTATTTTCTAGGACTATTAACGAAGCCTAGAGATCCGTTAATAAATTGAAGAGATAAATTGCTGTAAACGTTCAGACTCTGGGTTAGTAAATAGCTTAGCAGGATCACCCTGCTCTTCCACCAAGCCTTGATGCAGGAACATCACATGGTTCGATACATCACGAGCAAATGCCATTTCATGAGTAACCACTAACATGGTTCGACCTTCTTCAGCCAAATCACGCATTACACCTAATACTTCGCCCACTAATTCAGGGTCAAGTGCTGATGTTGGTTCATCGAATAACATTACCTCTGGGTCAACCGCCAATGCGCGAGCGATCGCTGCACGCTGTTGTTGACCGCCAGAAAGGTGTCCTGGGTAGTAATCTTTACGTTCGTACAAGCCCACTTTTTTCAAAAGCAATTCTGCGTTTTCAATGGCTTGCGCTTTAGGCACACCTAAAACATGAATTGGTGCTTCAATGACATTCTCTAACACTGTCATATGTGACCAAAGATTGAACCCTTGAAAAACCATCGCTAAGCGAGAACGGATTCGCTGAACTTGTTTTTCATTAGCGGGTACAGACACGCCTTGACGGTTGTTTTTCATCTGAATCAACTCACCGTTAACCCAAATCTCACCCGCTGTTGGTGTCTCTAATAGATTGATACATCTAAGAAAAGTACTCTTACCGGAACCAGAAGAGCCTATGATGGATACCACATCCCCTTTATGCGCAGAAAGCGAAATCCCTTTTAATACTTCATTTTGACCAAACGTCTTGTGCAGTTCTTTTATATCGAGCGCTGGTACGTCTTTCATGCGCTTTTTCTCCCAAGTTTCATGTGACTGCTAAGGTACTCCGACCTTTTCATGCGATACAAACTAGCACCCCAAGATTCAACATGCAACAAATTATTAACCTTGAGAATTAAGAATAAATAGCAATTCACTCTGATTGATTATGCAATAGATAGCGTTTTCCTCTCAATTGACTGAATAACATTTATAAAAAAGCCCCATTCAAGGGGCTTTATTTGTTTTAGTTATGTTAAGTAAAGCAAAGTTCCGTTACCAGCCTACTTTATTTGAAACAGACTTAACTTCTGTTCCTGATAATGCAACTTGTTGTGCTATTACTTCACTCTGCCAGTAAATCACGCCATTTAAATCGAGTTGATGATCATTAACATCATGATTTTTATCCGACATCACTTCATAATCGATAGAGTCTGAAAGAAGCTCTTCGAAAGCGTTGTCTAAATTGCTATCTTCTACACTTATTAGACTAACGTTAATTTTTGCGTTGGATACATCACCGATCGTTTCAGTAGGGCTTTCCATCATAGGCTGAGAGCTGTTAGGGACAGCGTAAATAGACTGGAAGATAGGTCTAGAATTTGAGTCAGACACCGTTCTGATATGAGTTCTTTGCAGTTGCCACTCGCTATCAGTATAAGAAGACGTATTTAGGATGCCGTTTGAGCTAATACTAGTACTACTAAAGTCAGAAATACCCGACGGTTGTGAGATAGATACCGTGTTCCCATCTACCGTTGCTCTTTCTATATATTCCCAAGTGCCACTTGAAGCGTTTGTATCAGCATAAAAATTGACATTCCAGCCTGATAAATCGCTATCATCCGGTGCATAAGCAGAGGACGTTAAGTTATCACTTTGGTCATAAATAGGTTGCCATGAGTAAACAGCTTTGTTTATTACAGCACTTACATTACCGATACTAGAGTGCGCTAAACGACTATCAACACTAATATCAAACGTATCCACATCACTGGACATAATTGATACTTCTGGGTTTGAACTACCAGATTCGTAGACATCGTTAGAGTCTATTACAACATAACTATTTAACGTGTCGTAATTGTTGGTTGCTCTTTCTCGACTGTATGATGTAACAAGCTTTTTCTCTGTAGCCGGGTTATGTGCAGCGATAGGGACATCGACAGGCTGAGTTCCGTCTGCGCCAGTCGTAATAAGAGATGAAGCACTAGCATGAAAGTACTCAACCGTACCTGATGATAGAACTGAAACCCGCGCTGTATCTGCGTTTGGTTCTATATCATACTTGCTTCCAGTCAAACATGAGTTGCCATCTTGGCTTTGACGCACACTCAAGACCATATTCTGAAGGAAAGGTTTTTGAAATGCGATCTGATAGGATTCACGGTCGCCAGAGTTGGCACCCACCGTTTCTTCTAAGGATACAAACCCATTTTCAGGAACATTCCCTGAATTGATTGTAATCTTACCTGACGAAGGAATATCAGTTCCCTGAATAGTGTGCTCATCGATAATTGAGCCATCTTCATTATGAAACAAGACTTTGTAACCACGAGTTGCTATTCTTGCGATTACAGAATAGTCATTTGAAGAGTCACTAGAATCTTCATATTCATAGAATGTTGCACAACTTGAACTAGGAGAAGATTCGCGTGTTAACTCAACTATTTGCCACTTATATTTAGGGGTTGAACTCCCACCACCAGAACTTCCGCCGCTATCACCACCACCGCCACAGCCAATCATTAACCCTGAGATCATTGCCACGAGCGGCAGCTTATTCATCTTTTTCATTTTTCTATTCCTGTGGGTGGCAACTTCGCGCCAAAAATTCATCTCTCGATACGATAATGCAAAATTGAAGCCAAACACCACATAAAACTGTGTAACTTGTCGAGAAGATCGAGTTTGTGAAAATTCTATCGATTTGAAAGTTAATTAAACTTAGCTTCATGGTTTTAAATTTAATGAAAACTAATTACACAATTACGATGTGTTAACAATAATTTAAATAACTTTATGTAGCTTTCTTTCACATAGCCTCATAAAGTGATCAAGATCAATCACCCTAAAGGGTAGGCTTGTTAGACTCCAAGCAAATATAAGGCATATACAAATGCCACATATTTCTTTTACCTTATCCATAATTAAGCACACAAAACTCGTGCAACAAATTATGGCTATACAAAGGAATCACCGCAGGATGCGGGTTTATAGAATTCAGTTTTAGAATTACTTACAAAATAATATGAGGAATCTATGTCAGACGTTGTCAACAATGCGCACTCTGAAGTAGAAGAGAAAAGCTATAAAGAGCTTCACCGCCCTGCTTCTGAGTTTGAAAGCCGCTCAGATTACTTAGATCACGAACTGCAAATCATGAAGCCACGACGCTTCGGTTTGAACCTTCCAGGCCGTGATTTCCGTTTCGAATTAGAAGATTTAGTCCCAGCACTCGCCGGTACAATTGGTATCATTGCTATGTACTCTGCGGTAATGATGTCTTGGGCTGACGGCCTAACTCAAGCCTGGGATCACGTTAACCTAGGTAAAGAGTTTGCTATTGAAGTAGCACGTGTAGAGATGCTTATCCCTGCCCTGTTATTTTGTATCTTAGCTTCGGGCTTCTTTAACCCACGAGCAAACTTAGCCGGTAACCACGGCCCAATGATTCCTTTAATCGGCAGTATCGCACTTGCCGGTGCCCACCCTCTTGCTCTAGCCATTTTGTTAGGTGTCTTTGGTCTACTACTAAGCTACTTCAAAGGTGGTTCTAAACTGGTTAACCTTACTTCAGAAGGTACAGCCGGCGGCTTATTAATATTCCTTGGTTTCACCGGTGCAATGAGCCAAATTGGTTCGATTCAATCTTGGGCGACAAGCTTACAGCCAGCAGGCGCTGAAGCAGGCAGCCTAGGTTACATTGGTCTAGTTGTGCTTGGTGTGAATATTATTATTTACGCACTACTCGCTAAATTTAACAAACGTTGGTTGGCGATTCCTGTTTGTGCATTCACGGGATTAATCGTGGCACTGGCTCTAGGCGCTGGCTTCAACCTAACGTTCGAAACTGAGATGGGCCTTCCTAACCTCAACCCAGTTTACTGGTGGGGTAGCACAGAACAAGGTTGGCAGCTTGGTCTACCGAACCTTGAGCACTTCATTGCTTCATTACCATTTGCGATTCTAGCGGTTGCGATGTGGTCACCAGATTTCCTAGGTCACCGTATCTTCCAAGAGCTGAATTATCCAAAACGTTCTGAAAAAGTACTAATGGACGTCGATGACACGATGACAATGTGTTCTTTCCGTCAGATGGTAGGTACAGCAGTGGGTGGTGGTAACATCACATCTTCTTGGGGTACTTACATGATCCCAGCGGCTATTGCGAAGCGTCCAATTCCAGCTGGTGCAATCTTACTTGGCTCTTTATGTATTATCGTCGCTATCCTTGGCTTCCCTATGGACGTCGCAGTATGGCCACCAGTGATGCGAGTTGCACTTCTAGTTGGCGTGTTCCTGCCTTTACTTGAAGCAGGTATGCAGATGGTAAAAGACACAAAAGACTCTCAAGCTGCAGGTATTTGTATTTTCGCTTCTCTAGTCGCTAACCCTGTACTTGCTTGGGCAATTACGATGTTCTTAGACAACAACGGTCTAATTGGTGACAAAGCGCGTGCGTCTCGTCTATCTTTCTTAGACAAGATTGTTATTCCAGTAGGTGTATTTGTTATCTGTCTAGTCGCAATGCTTGCAGTAGGTATGCTTGAGAACCAATACGGATTGAAAGCTTGGCTATAATCTAGCCACTACACAAAAGTAGTAACCTGATTAAAAAAAAGTTTGGGTGGCAAGTGTTGCCACCCTATTTTTCTCAACTTTTTTTAGCTTTTATTGATTTAGTTTAAGTTTTGCAAAAAAACTTTAGTGTATTGTGGCTACATAAAGTTGAGACACAATATAGAAAGTAATGACAATATATATAATCATATGAGTGTTGTGTGATAATACATATTGTTATTAATAAGAGTGTACTACCCCCTATTGGGGCACTGGCTCAACAGTGTATGTACGTGTTTTTTCTACTAAAAAGGTAGGTATGTCATGGCAGAGCAATTTGCTAAAGCTTGGGAAGGTTTTGCTGCAGGTGAGTGGCAAAATGAAGTAAACGTTCGTGATTTCATTCAAAAGAACTATGCACCTTATGAAGGTGATGAATCTTTCCTAGTTTCTGAAGGTACTGAAGCAACTAATAAGCTTTGGGCTTCGGTAATGGAAGGTATCAAGCAGGAAAACGCAACAAAAGCACCTGTAGACTTTGATACTTCTGTTATCTCTACCATCACGTCTCACGATGCAGGTTACATCGAGAAAGACCTAGAAACTATCGTTGGTCTTCAAACAGAAAAACCACTTAAGCGCGCTATCATCCCTAACGGTGGTATCCGCATGGTTGAAGGTTCTTGCAAAGCGTACGATCGCGAGCTAGATCCTGAAGTTAAGAAAATCTACTCAGAGTACCGTAAAACGCACAATGCTGGTGTGTTTGACGTATACACTCCTGACATCCTTAAATGTCGTAAGTCTGGTGTTCTAACTGGTCTTCCTGATGCTTACGGCCGTGGTCGTATCATTGGTGACTACCGTCGTGTTGCACTTTACGGTATTGATTTCCTACTAAAAGAAAAAGCAGGTCAATTCCACTCAACTCAAGAGCAACTTGAGAACGGTGAAGATCTACAGATGACTATGCAGCTGCGTGAAGAGCTTCAAGAGCAGTACCGCGCACTTGGTCAAATGAAAGAAATGGCAGCTAAATACGGCTACGACATTTCAGGTCCTGCGAATACTGCTCAAGAAGCAATTCAATGGACTTACTTCGGTTACCTAGCTGCTGTTAAATCACAAAACGGTGCTGCTATGTCTCTGGGTCGTACTTCTACGTTCCTAGATATCTTCATCGAGCGTGATATTGCTGCTGGTAAGATTACTGAAGTTGACGCTCAAGAAATGATTGACCACTTCGTAATGAAGCTACGTATGGTTCGTTTCCTACGTACTCCAGAATACGATGAGTTGTTCTCTGGCGACCCAATCTGGGCAACAGAATCAATGGGTGGTATGGGTATCGACGGTCGTACACTGGTTACACGTACGAACTTCCGTTTCCTTAACTCTCTATACACTATGGGTCCTTCTCCAGAGCCAAACATCACTGTTCTTTGGTCTGAGCAACTACCTGATGGCTTCAAGCGTTTCTGTGCGAAAGTATCTATCGATACTTCTTCTATCCAGTACGAAAATGATGACCTAATGCGTCCTGACCTAGAATCTGACGACTACGCAATCGCATGTTGTGTATCGCCAATGATTGTTGGTAAGCAAATGCAGTTCTTCGGTGCTCGTGCAAACCTTGCTAAAACACTACTTTACGTAATCAACGGTGGTGTAGATGAGAAGCTTAAGATCCAAGTTGGTCCTAAATCTGAAGCAATGGCTGATGAAGTTCTAGACTTCGATAAAGTTTGGGCTGGTCTAGATTCCTTCATGGATTGGCTAGCTAAGCAATACGTGACTGCACTAAACGCAATCCACTACTCTCACGACAAGTACAGCTACGAGTCAGCACTAATGGCTCTACATGACCGTGACGTTCGTCGTACTATGGCATGTGGTATTGCTGGTCTTTCTGTTGCTGCTGACTCACTAGCTGCTATCAAGTTCGCTAAAGTTAGCCCTGTTCGTGACGAAGATGGCATTGCAATCGACTTCAACATCGAAGGCGATTACCCTAAATACGGTAACAATGACTCTCGTGTAGATGATATCGCTTGTGAACTAGTTTCTACGTTCATGAACAAGATCCGTAAGCTTAAGACTTACCGTAACTCTATCCCTACACAGTCAGTTCTTACTATTACATCTAACGTTGTATACGGTAAGAAAACGGGTAACACTCCAGACGGTCGTCGTGCTGGTGCTCCTTTCGCTCCTGGTGCTAACCCAATGCACGGTCGTGATGAAAAAGGTGCTGTAGCGTCTCTAACGTCTGTAGGTAAACTACCGTTTGCTGATGCACAAGATGGTATCTCTTACACGTTCTCTATCGTACCAAATGCTCTTGGTAAAGAAGCTGATAGCCAACGTGCTAACCTTGCAGGTCTAATGGATGGTTACTTCCACCACGAAGCTGGCATTGAAGGTGGTCAACACCTTAACGTTAACGTTCTTAACCGTGACACTCTAGAAGACGCAGTTAAGCACCCTGAGAAATACCCTCAGCTAACTATCCGTGTATCGGGTTACGCTGTTCGCTTCAACTCTCTGACTGCAGAGCAACAAGCTGACGTAATCGCACGTACATTTACTGAGTCTCTATAGACTTAGGGAAACAATAGAAAAAGCCCCGCTTAATGCGGGGCTTTATTTTATCTGTGAATATATAATTATGCGTTTAAACAATATCGTGCACAAATCATCTTTCTGGTGCGTTATTTGCTTACATTAATACTGATTAATCCTGTACTATCAGTTCATAAATTTAGTAAAGCATATATATATGAAGTTAAATCGCACTCTTTTACTGCCTCTATTGCTTGTGTCTGCAAGTTGTATCGCTTCAGATAGATCCACCTTTTCATTTTCTCTTGATAACGATGGTGTCTTTGGTGTTGATCAAGACTATACCAATGGTCTTTTCCTAACATACACATCTGGTGCTATTAACCCTTATGCGATATTCAGCCCATTAAGTCTCTCTTTCTGGGGCGGCGCGTCTTTAGATAAGGTCGAATTCACCTTAGGTCATAAGATGTATACCCCATCAGATATTGAAGCGACTGAACCGTTAGCGAATGACCGTCCCTACGCTGGTTTCCTGCACTCTGAATTCAACTACATCAGTTTACATCCTCAGCAGGCGCAACGCTTTAACCTAACACTCGGTACAACAGGGGAAAGCTCGTTGGCCGACCAAGCCCAGAACATTGTTCACGGAATTACTGGTTCTGATGAGCCTAACGGTTGGGAATATCAGGTCGACGACAAGTTCGTAGGTAGTGTCGGCTACTTAACTCATATCAACTTGCTACGCCAGCGTTCCATCGCGAATACAGACTGGGAGTTATCCAGTGTTTCCGAAGCAAACGTCGGTAATTTCAGAAGTGATGTATCAACAGGTTTCATGCTTCGTTGGGGAGCCGACCTCGGCGGTAGTATGGGTGCTGCCAATATCGACAATGAGAACCCATTTAGAGCGGGTATGCTCGGTGGTTCAAATGGTGGGTGGTTCATTTTTGCAGGTGCTGAAGCACGTTACCGATTTAATGACATCACCATTGAAGGTGAACGTTCTGGTATTAAGAATGATCCAAACGTGTCAGACCCAAGTGCGTATGACGTGACATTGCAAAAGCCTCAAGCCACAGGTGTGGCAGGTTTAGCATGGTATAACAAACATGTCGGGGCAACCTTAACAGCAACGATAAAAACCCCTGACTATGAAGAAGCGCCAGAATCCGTCTATGGCACTGGCGGCATCTCGTTCTACGCATTCTTCTAAATAGTGAACTTTTGGCAGTCTTGATTGAGGCTGCCAGAACGGTTTTCCACGACTCCGCTGACTCCTCGAATCTGTTCATTGTTATCTTCTAACTCTTTCATAGCGGTCGAGATTTGAATCATACTGTCCGCCATTGATTGGCTCGTTGTCGCCAATTCTTTAATTGAAGAAAAAATAACTTCGGTTTGATGGTTTGCTTCATCAGCTTTTTCAGTAATCCGTTCTAGTGCTTGCATCGCTTCTAGACCTTTTTGCTGGCCTGCTTGCATCGATTGTTCTGACTGCCCAATGTATTGAATAACTTCTGAGCTCTCTTTTTTCATCGTTTCAATCGTATCTGAAATTTCACCGACTGCATCAACCGTTCGGACAGCCAAGCTTCGCACTTCATCCGCAACCACGGCGAAACCTCGGCCTTGCTCACCAGCCCTCGCCGCTTCAATTGCTGCATTTAACGCAAGCAAGTTGGTTTGTTCAGCAATGCCGTTAATGATATCCATTACCGAGTCCACTTTAGTGGAAGCGGCTTCTAGTTGCTGAATGTGCCCTGCTGCGGAACTCAAAATTTGCCCCACACTTTCCAACGAACCAATCGCTTCTGTGATGACCAAACCACCTTCTTCTGCCGCATGATTTGAAGAGCGGCTAATTTCAGCCACAAACTCCAACGAATTGGATACCTCTTGTGTTGTTACGCTCACTTCTTCGGTAGCCGATGCAAGTAGTTGTGTCTGCCCCAGCACTTCTGATTGATTCTCCACTAGACGGTCTAAGCTGGTATTCAACTCGGCTGCATCACCAGAAAGTGCCTCACTACTCACTTGAACACCAGCCACTAATTGGCCTAAGTTTTCGCAGCTTTGATTGATCGATATTGCCAACTGATTGAACTCATCGTTTCTGTTCTCAGTGACTTTTAAACGTTGGGATAGATCACCACCCGCAATGCTATTGATTATGTTCGTTACGTTTTTAAGCGCTTTGGATACAGAGGAACTGAGTGTAATAAAAATCACAATAGTGATGAGGGCGAGAACCGCGCATGCCACTAGCACTGACCAACGAGTGTTATCCGCTGATTGCTGTGCTGTCGCCTGATATTTACCACTAATGGAAGAAAGTGTACTGTCGATTTCTTTTACTACCGTAATCGCTGCCATTTCACTTTTCGCAAGCTGCGCTTCGATGTCACCCAACTGCTGAGAAAGCTCACTGACTCGGATAAAAGTTTCTTTGAATTGCTCAATTTCTTTTTCGTACAAATCAAGCATCGCGTAAGTATTCGACATGTTTACAAAACCTGCCATCGCTCGATTAAACATTTTCAAGCTCTTCTCACTCGGCAGTAGCAGGTAGTTTTGCTGTGCTTTTATCATCGCCTGAAAGTCAGAATTGATTGTCACCATTCCGGTTTCAGCGATTTTTGCTTCGATCGTAGCGGCGAGCGATTTAAGCATCCCGAGTTTACCATCGTCGACATTAAAACCGAGTTCAGCACGCAATGTTAACCAAGGCAACAACGCCTGTTCGAATTCTTTAATCACATTAGTTAACTGAGTTGACTGTCGGGATAGTCCTACCTCTGAAAGAAAGGAACTGTGCGAACCAACAAAGGCGTCAATTTCAGCAATATCTTGTTTAATGCTGCCGACCTGCGAGCTTTCTAACCCATCAAGCTTTCCTGCAAGAGTAAGAAGCTTGACCTCAGTTTCTACAATTTTTGAAGCCCCTACTGTAACTTCACTACTCAAGTGATATTGGTTGGTTAATTCGGACAACCGATTGCCGGTATAACTCCCTAAAATGACAAAGCCTAATGTCAAAATGGCAAGAAATATTATTATTTTTTGTTTTTGTGAAAGCGCAAGCGAAATCATAGCAACGTCCCTGATTTTCAAAATGTGTTTGCTCTACCTATAGTACTAACAATAGTATCAATTGATGTTTATATCCTCACAAATTGATTATTCTACAACCAGCCCTTTGTACGTTGCGTTCACAAAAATGATCATTTATTTAACAAATCAATCTCCTATGTTCATGTCCTGTAAAAACATGACTTAATTGGTTTAATTCGGCTTGCATATCGCCGTTTAGTACTATTTAAACCCTACTATTTGTAATAAAATAACAGGCACTATCCCAATCCGAGAATCACTTATGTCTACAACTGGTCGAATTCACTCATTTGAATCTTGTGGTACTGTCGATGGACCTGGCATCCGCTTTATTGTTTTCCTACAAGGGTGCTTAATGCGTTGTATGTACTGTCACAACCGAGATACATGGGATGTTCACGGTGGTAAAGAAGTGACGGTTGAAGAGATCATCAATGAAGCCAAAAGCTATCGCCATTTCATGAAGGCCTCTGGTGGAGGGATCACTTGTTCGGGTGGCGAAGCGATGCTCCAGCCTGAATTTGTACGTGACTTTTTTCGAGCGGCTCAAGCCGAAGGCATCCATACCTGCCTAGATACAAATGGCTACATTCGCAAACACACTGAAGTGATTGATGAAGTATTAGACGCAACCGATCTTGTTATGCTTGACCTGAAGCACATGCGTGACGAAATTCACCACGACTTTATCGGTGTGTCAAACAAGCGAACTTTAGATTTTGCTCGTTACCTGCATAAAATTGGTCAGAAAACGTGGATTCGATATGTTGTCGTACCGGGTTATACCGATAAGCCAGAAGATGCACACTTACTCGGTGAGTTCATTAAAGAGATGGACAACATCGAGAAAGTAGAACTTCTGCCCTACCACAAGCTCGGTGCTCATAAATGGGAAGCATTGGGTAATGAATATCCACTAGAAGGTGTTAATCCACCAAGCAAAGAAACGATGGATGAAATCGTCGATGTTCTTAGCCAATACCATTCTAATGTAAAATACTAAGCCAACTGTTTGTAAGAAAAGCTCCCGTCAACGGGGGCTTTTTTGCTTTTGGGGTTACCGGTTTTTGATCTAAGTAAAAACTCTTTACAACTTTTGTTTATAGTTTCAAAAAATCAGATTAAATCCGTGTTGAGATCATGTTTCGACCTATATCATTGCTGTTAATCTTACTTCAACAAACAAATATTAAATATCGTTTTTAGTGAGGTTTCCCCATGGAAATGACCAATGCTCAGCGTCTAATTCTATCTAATCAGTACCACTTAATGTCTCAAATGGACCCTGAGAATTCCGCCAAGTATCAACGTTTACAAACCATCGTTGAACGCGGTTACGAACTTCAAATGAGAGAACTAAACAAAGAGTTTGGTTGTTTGTCTGAAGTGGAATGCCGTGAGATCATCGACATCATGGAAATGTATCATGCGATGCAAGAATCCAACAAAATGCTCACTGATTCAGAACGTCAAGATGTAGACCAACGTCGCTTACAATTCCTAGGTTTTGATATTGCAACTGAAGCCCAAGCTGTTAACTATGTACGCTTCCTCGTTGACTCTGAAGGGCTTTACCCTCATTTCGACAAAGCTGACCACCATTTCAATAGCCACGTACCAATGCTAGAGAAATACCGCCGCATGTTAACAACATGGCGCAATTGCCCTCGTCAATATCACCTTTGCTCTACTGAGCTGAGCCAGATTTTTAACGCTTAGGTAACGGCTGACCAGCACGCCTACAGTGTCACCAAATAAAATGCATAAGAAAAGGGGTTGATACTTTCGTATCAACCCCTTAGTTGTTCTAGGCTATCACTTAGAAAACGTAAGCGATTCCGATGTTAGCGGTAGTATTAATACCACTTTCAATAATTGGGCTTTTTTCTATTTCACCTTCAAGGTTGGTGTATCGAACGCCACCAGTCACTCGGATATTTGGAGTTAGATGCGCGTAGCCACTTAAGCCAATGAAGTATTGCCCGTCCCAATCTGCATCAAACTCTGTCACTGTTCCATTACCGTCTGCCGCAACTCGCGCTGCTTCTTCGCTGCTTACACCGTACAAGTGATTATTCAAACGCTCGCTGTTGTACGCGTAACCAATCGAAGGTGTAATCGCCCAACCTTTACGACGAATAGGTAAACGCCAAGCCGTTTCAGCATAAATACCATTGTGGCGGAAACCCAAATCTGACCCAACCGTTGCTTCAAACATACCGACTAAGGTAATCACTTGATAGCTCACACCACCCAATACGGAAGCTTTACGTTCATCGAGCAGTTGAATGTCCGTATTATCGGAGTCGGAAGGTTTAAGCGTTCTTGGATCGTACACGGCACGAAATACAATATTTTGAGGCGTTCCAACAGGGAATAAACGGTAACCAGCGCTAAAGCCACGCATAAAGAAGTGCTCGCCCTCATAACCAACCATCGGAATAACCGCTCGGTTAGACGGTGTTTCTTTATACACAGCAGGAGAGTAAGAAGCTGCGACACCTAACGACCATTGCGATACTTTCGCGTGAGCTAAAGTAGAAAGCGACATCGACGCTCCACATACCACAGCTAATAACCAAATTTTCTTCACTGTATTTACCTATTTCGAGATGACGATTTGAACAGATTTCGAGCATTATATGGAACATCATACCAACAAGCAACATCCCACCTAAAAAAGCATCAAAATATATAAAAGGTGCCATTTTTCCTTAAAATGCCAGTTATAAACACCATTCATTTCGTCGTTTTATAGCGTATAGAAGAAGCATACAAAAAACGATCCACCAGCAATTTCACAACACATAACAAGAAGATAGATTGTAAATAAATACATAATTGTTAAGCAAAATTGTGTAACCAGGTCTAGGCTTAAATTGTATGGGGCCACCATTATTTAGAATGCTCGTCAGTTTGACTGGTTTACAAGGGGAATGTGATTATGAGTATTTTCGACCACTATCAAGCACGTTATGAAGCAGCCAAAGATGAAGAGCTGTCTTTACAGGACTTTCTTGCGTTATGTAAGGACGACAAAAGCGCTTATGCGAATGCTGCAGAACGTTTACTACTCGCGATAGGCGAACCAGAAATTATTGATACGGCTCAAGACCCTAGGTTAAGCCGAATTTTTTCGAATCGAGTCATTTCGCGCTACAAAGAATTCGAAGATTTCTATGGCATGGAAGATGCGATAGAACAAATAGTCTCTTACCTTAAACACGCTGCGCAAGGTCTAGAAGAACGTAAGCAAGTGCTTTACTTGCTCGGACCTGTAGGTGGCGGTAAATCCTCACTAGCTGAAAAGCTAAAAGCATTGATGCAGAAAATGCCAATCTACGTGTTGTCGGCTAATGGTGAGCGAAGCCCAGTAAACGATCATCCGTTCTGCTTGTTCGATGTAAATGAAGACGGTGATTTACTTAAACGAGAATATGGCATTGAGAAGCGATATGTCCGCTCAATCATGTCTCCTTGGGCATCAAAGCGTCTTCATGAATTTGGTGGCGACATTTCTAAGTTTAAGGTGGTGAAACTTCACCCATCGATTCTGGATCAAGTTGCGATTGCGAAGACAGAGCCTGGAGATGAAAACAACCAAGATATCTCATCTTTGGTGGGTAAGGTTGATATTCGCCAGCTAGAACACTTCTCACAAGACGATCCTGATGCTTACAGCTATTCAGGCTCTCTATGTAAAGCGAACCAAGGTTTGATGGAGTTCGTTGAGATGTTCAAAGCACCAATTAAGGTACTACACCCACTGTTGACCGCAACTCAAGAGGGTAACTTTAACGGAACAGAAGGGCTTTCGGCATTGCCTTTTGATGGCATGATTTTAGCGCACTCAAATGAATCAGAGTGGCAAACCTTCCGCAACAATAAGAACAACGAAGCTTTCTTAGATCGTGTGTACATTGTGAAAGTACCATACTGTCTAAGAGTGTCAGAAGAAGTAAAAATTTACCAAAAACTTCTGGACCACAGTGAGTTATCACAAGCGCCTTGTTCGCCAAGCACTTTGGAAATGCTCTCTCAATTCAGCATCCTTTCCCGCCTAAAAGAGCCAGAGAATTCCTCTCTTTTCTCTAAAATGCGGGTTTACGATGGTGAAACCTTAAAAGACACAGACCCTAAAGCGAAGAGCTACCAAGAGTACCGTGACTACGCTGGCGTTGATGAAGGTATGGCAGGGCTTTCAACTCGTTTCGCATTCAAGATCCTTTCTCGCGTCTTTAACTTCGACCAAACCGAAGTGGCCGCTAACCCAGTTCACCTTTTCTATGTGATTGAACAACAAATCGAACGTGAACAGTTCCCTCAAGAACAAGCTGAGCGTTACTTAGAGTTCTTAAAAGGCTATCTAGTGCCGCGTTATGTCGAGTTCATTGGGAAAGAAATCCAAACCGCTTACTTGGAATCTTACTCAGAGTACGGCCAAAACATTTTCGACCGTTATGTCACCTATGCAGACTTCTGGATTCAAGACCAAGAATATCGCGATCCTGAAACCGGGCAGCTATTTGACCGCGCCTCTCTTAACGGGGAGCTAGAAAAAATCGAGAAAACAGCCGGGATCAGTAACCCGAAAGACTTCCGTAATGAGATTGTAAACTTTGTGCTTAGAGCCAAAGCCAACAACAACGGTCAAAACCCAGTTTGGACTAGCTATGAGAAACTTCGCACTGTCATTGAGAAAAAGATGTTCTCGAATACCGAAGAGTTACTCCCAGTTATTTCTTTCAATGCTAAAACCTCTTCTGAAGACCAGAAGAAACACGACGACTTCGTCGCTCGTATGATGGAAAAAGGTTACACCGAGAAGCAAGTGAGATTGCTGTCTGAGTGGTACCTAAGAGTTCGTAAATCCTCGTAAAACAAAAGAGGAATAGTCATTACGGCACTTAAAGGGGAAATTTATGGCGCAATTTATCGATCGGAGGCTCAATGGCAAGAACAAGAGCGCTGTTAATAGGCAGCGTTTCTTGAGACGCCACAAAGAGCAAATAAAGGAATCTGTAGCCGATGCAGTTAATAGACGCTCTATCACCAACACAGAAACTGGTGAAGACGTTTCAATTCCGCATAAAGACATCAAAGAGCCCTCTTTCCATCAAGGTAAAGGGGGGATGCGTGAACGCGTCCACCCTGGCAATGATCAATTCATCACGGGTGACAAGATCGAACGTCCGAAAGGCGGCGGTCAAGGCGGAGGTTCTGGTGAAGGAGATGCCAGCCAAGATGGCGAAGGGCAAGATGAGTTCGTATTCCAAATATCGAAAGACGAGTATTTAGACATTCTGTTTGAAGACTTAGAGCTGCCGAATTTAGAAAAGAACCAAATTAACAAAATTACTGAATGGAAAACGCATCGCGCAGGCTATCAAACGGCTGGGATGCCTTCCAATATTGCGATAGTCAAATCACTTCAGCAATCGCTCGCGAGACGTACAGCGATGACTGCAGGTAAAAAGCGTGCGCTAAACGAGTTAATGGATCAACTTGATCAAATAAAAATGGAGGAGCCTGCACAACCCTTTGAAGAAAACCGTTTAAAAGCGGAAATCGAAGAATTAAGAAAGAAAATCGAGAGTGTGCCATTCATCGATACTTTCGACCTTCGCTTTAAAAACTACGAACGTCGCCCTATTCCATCAAGCCAAGCCGTTATGTTCTGTTTAATGGATGTTTCAGGCTCAATGGATCAGGCTACCAAAGACATTGCAAAGCGTTTTTACGTATTGCTGTACCTTTTCCTTAACCGAACGTATGAAAATGTAGATGTCGTATTCATTCGTCACCACACCCAAGCAAAAGAAGTAGATGAGCACGAGTTTTTCTACTCACAAGAAACAGGCGGTACGATTGTTTCCAGTGCTTTGAAACTCATGAATGAAATCGTTGCCGACCGATACCCTGTTGGTGAGTGGAACATTTATGCCGCTCAAGCTTCGGATGGCGATAACTGGGCTGACGACTCACCACGCTGTAAAGAGTTACTCGTGAATAAGCTTCTGCCGAACTGTCAGTATTATTCTTATATCGAAATCACACGCCGCTCACATCAAACCTTGTGGCATGAATATGAAAAACTCGAAACTTCATTTGATAATTTTGCGATGAAGAATATCCGTACTGTTGAAGATATCTTCCCAGTATTTAGGGAATTGTTTCAGAAAGAGACAGCGTAAGGAGGCTTGCCATGACAACGAAAACTAACGTTGCCGAAAAAGGCAAAACGAAGACACTGCCCGACGGCCCAGATTGGACGTTCAACCTACTCGAACAATATCATGTCGAGATTAAACGTGTGGCTCAGCACTATAAACTCGATACATACCCTAACCAAATCGAAGTCATTACTTCAGAACAAATGATGGATGCCTATTCCAGTATCGGCATGCCAATTAACTACAATCACTGGTCATTTGGCAAGAAGTTCATTCAAACAGAGCAAAACTACAAGCATGGTCAAATGGGGTTAGCTTATGAGATTGTGATTAACTCCGACCCTTGTATAGCCTATTTAATGGAAGAAAACACCGTAACCATGCAAGCATTAGTAATGGCACATGCTTGTTATGGTCATAACTCTTTCTTTAAAGGCAATTACTTATTCCAAACTTGGACAGATGCTAGTTCCATCATTGATTACCTGCTATTCGCAAAGAAATACATCACGGATTGCGAAGAAAAATATGGCGTAGCGGAAGTGGAACAACTTCTGGATTCTTGTCACGCATTGATGAACTTTGGTGTCGACAGGTACAAACGACCAGAAAAGATTTCAATCGCTGAAGAAACCGCACGTCAAGAAGAGCGAGAAGCTTATCTACAATCGCAAGTTAATGAGCTATGGCGAACCGTACCAAAAGCGAAAACCAAAGAAGAAGACATTAAGGTTCGCTTTCCTACTGAGCCTCAGGAAAACATCCTTTATTTCATAGAAAAGCACGCGCCGCTACTAGAACCTTGGCAACGTGAATGTGTGCGAATCGTCCGTAAAGTCAGCCAGTACTTTTACCCACAAAAACAAACTCAAGTCATGAACGAGGGCTGGGCAACATTCTGGCACTATACGATTTTGAATCACCTTTATGACGAAGGAACGGTGACAGATAAGTTCATCTTAGAATTTCTCCACAGTCATACTAGTGTTGTGGCTCAGCCATCCTACAACAGCCCTTATTTCAGCGGTATTAACCCTTATGCACTGGGCTTTGCAATGTTCCGAGACATTCGACGAATATGTGAAGAACCAACGGATGAAGATAAGGAGTGGTTCCCAGATCTCGCAGGTTCTGATTGGCTCGAAGCCGTTCACTTTGCTATGAAAAACTTCAAAGATGAAAGCTTCATTAGCCAATATTTGTCTCCAAAGTTGATGAGAGATTTTAAATTATTTGCTGTACTCGACGATGATAGAAAAAACTTTATTGAAGTCAGTGCTATTCACGATGAATCCGGTTACCGAATGATTCGTGAAAAACTTGCAGCACAATATAACCTCAGCAATTTAGAGCCAAACATTCAGGTTTTTAATGTCGATGTTCGAGGCGATCGTTCCATGACTCTTCAATATATCCCTCATGACCGAATCCCGTTGGATAAAGGGCATGACGAAGTGATGAAGCATCTATACCGTTTATGGGGGTTTGATGTTGTACTTGAAGAACTTAAAGACACCGGAAGAAGAGAGATTTTATCTGCTTGCCCACAGCGTACCGATTACGACGCTAAGATTTAAGTAACCCATAAACTAAAAAGGTGACCTCATCAGGTCACCTTTTTTATCTGTAATAGAAGCTGAATTAAACAATCGGCTTTTGACCACGTTCAATCAATTTCATTAATACGTTATCAGCAGACTTGCCTGCCACTCCCGCCAGCTTATCAGACAGCTTTTTCTTCTGAACGTAATGAATGGAAAGTACTGTTTTGTCTTTACAAGCATTCACGACTAAATCATCTGAAGTGCTAATTTCGTCCACTAAACCTAGAGCTTTTGCCTGTGTTCCAAACCAGTGTTCACCTGTCGCGACTTTTTCTAGCTCAAGTTCAGGGCGACGTTCACGTATAAAGTCTTTGAATAGGCCATGAGTTTCTTCAAGCTCTTGTTTGAACTTATCACGAGCCTTATCGCTGTTTTCACCAAACATGGTCAGCGTGCGTTTGTACTCACCGGCTGTTAATTGTTCAAACTCGATATCGTGTTTTTTAAGCAGTTTGTTGAAGTTTGGAAGTTGAGCGATAACACCAATCGAACCAACAATTGCAAAAGGTGCAGATACGATTTTATCTGCGATACATGCCATCATGTAACCGCCACTTGCCGCAACTTTGTCGACAGAAATAGTAAGTGGCAAGCCCGCCGCTTTAATACGATCCAATTGAGAAGAAGCTAAACCGTAGCCATGTACCATGCCACCGCCAGATTCTAACCTTAGCAATACTTCATCACCTTCACGGGCAACCGCTAATACAGCGGTAACTTCTTCGCGTAGTGACGCGACTTCTTTAGCATCAATACTGCCATTGAAATCCAAAACAAACAGGTGAGGTTCGCGCTTACTATCTAGCTCCCCTTCTTTAGCCGCTTTCTTAATTTCTTTGTCACGGGATTTAGACTTTTCTTTTTCTGCTTTTTTCTCAGCTTTATCACGTGCTTTGATGAATGCGTCATCATGTAAATGATGCTCTAGTTGTTCTATTGTCTCTTTATGTTGCTCAGACAAATTAGTGATCTCTAATTCACCTTTTGCTGCGCCTGATTTTCCACTCACAGACTTCGCGATAACCAAAATGGCAATAATCGCGATAACGACAGTCGCAATCTTGGCTAAAAACAAGCCGTAGTCCAACAAAAATTCCAATGTCATATCCCCTAATGTATGAATTAGTGTATTGTAACCATCTTGTCACGATTACCAAGAATTTATAATCATTCCAGCCGTTATCTGTGTGATAAAACACCAATGGAATGAACTGCATAATGAAAAGAAGGATTAGCAAGGTGGAATACTCAATCTCTCCAAATGCCCTCAAAGACAAAGTAATTTTAGTTACTGGAGCGGGCGCTGGTATTGGCCGTCAAGCTGCACTCAGTTTTGCTGAACATGGTGCAACGGTTATTTTACTAGGTCGCAACGTTAAGAACTTAGAATTCATTTACGATGAGATTGAATCTGCTGGTTACCCACAACCGGCTATTATCCCTTTGGATTTAAAAGGCGCGACCAAGCAAAACTACCTAGATATGGCAGAAACCATTGAAGGTCAATTTGGGCGCCTTGATGGTTTGCTACATAATGCAGGTGTCCTTGGTACACTAAGCCCGTTCGATCAAGTCGAAGAAGACACTTTCGATGACGTGATGCAAATTAATGTGAAAGCTCAGTTTTTAATGACTCAAGCACTGCTTCCTGTGATCAAAAAATCAGAAGCTGGCCGTGTCGTTTTCACGTCTTCAACAGTTGGTCACCAAGGTCGTACTTTCTGGGGAAGCTACGCGATTTCAAAATTCGCAACCGAAGGTATGATGCAAATTTTGGCTGATGAGCTAAGCGATACACCAATTCGAGTTAATGCCATTAACCCTGGTGCGACTCAAACCCGCATGCGCGCTAAAGCGTACCCAGGTGAAGACGCAAACACACTAAAAGCCCCATTAGATATCATGCCTCTGTATCTACACTTAATGGACCCAAGCATGACTGAAACAAACGGGCAGTGTATTGATGCTCAACCAAAACGTAAGTAGTTTGATAACTATCAAATAAATGAAGGCCGCTTTAAGCGGCCTTTTCTTTTTCTGTTCCCTAACCTCTATTTTATTGCCCCCTCCTGGCAAAATTTTCTTGCAGCAAATCCACACTCAAATATACTGTATGTATATACAGGTATTTTATTATGCATGAACTTATAGAAAATCTAAAAGACCAGCGCTTGATTTGGCAAGGTCAACAACCACAAAAGCAGCACTCAACCATTTCTACAGGCTTCCCTATACTCGACCAAAAATTGGATGGAGGGTTCCCTATACATGGCGTAATTGAAGTGGAATCTCAAAGCAGTATCGGAGAGTTGCGTTTGATGCTGCCACATATACAGCACAGTGCAGCAGAAAGGTTAATCGTATTCATTAATCCGCCGGGGCTTATTAGCGCTGAGTTTTTTTCTGCTCAGAATATCGACCTCGCCCATATTCTCGTTATTTCGCCCAAGTCCGATCTCGATGCGTTATGGACAGCAGAACAATGCCTGAAAAGTGGAGCCTGCCACTCCGTTTTCCTTTGGGGAGTCGAACTGGAAATCCATCAAACGAAACGTCTACAAGTCGCTAGTGAAACAGGCAAGTGCTTGCAGTTTATTTTTAAATCCACCAGCCAAGAAAAAATTTCTCTACCTGTCTCGCTGAGCATGAAATTCATTCCCCACCAAAGTGGACTCGAAGTCACAATCATTAAGCGGAAAGGGGGATGGTCATACGGGTCTTTTATTTTAGAGCTTGATACACAGTGGCCAGAGTTGACTCTCGCTGAGAACATGCAGGATCGACACCATGCTACCGTGCTTAATTTCCCTCTGGTAAAACAAGGGTAAATCGTATGCTACTGTGGCTCTACATACATTTCCCTCAATTGCAGCTGGATGCCCTTTACCAAGAAGAAGCACACCAACCGCTTATTATTGTTGATGAAAAAGACCATAGTGTTCAACAAACAAGTGCCGCCGCTCAAGCGCTTGGTATACAGCCTCAAATGGGGTTAGGGTCTGCTGCTGCCTTGTGTAATAACCTTCAGGTTCACCCGTATTGTTATGAATTAGAAAAGTCGAAACTCACTGAGATTGCTCAATGGGCATATTTAGTCACCTCTGATATTGTCATTCTTCCGCCAAAAGGTTTACTTGTTAAAGCATCCAATATGCTTTCTCTCTATGACGGATTAGAGAATTACTGGAACACACTGCGTGAGCACTTAAAACAGCTCGACATGGCATTCCACTTTTCTACGGGTTTTTCTCCTTACTCTGCGATTTTACTTGGCCAAGCTGGTGCTAACCTGATCAGTTCAGATAAAACAACTATGACTCAGGAAGTCTCAACCTACTCTCTGAATGCTACGGAACTGCCTATAAAACAAATAGAACGTTTAAATCGTGTAGGAGTGAATACACTTAAAGACCTTCTCCAATTGCCACTCCCCGAGATAGCTCGACGCTTTGACATTGAATTAGTGAACTACGTTGGTCGCCTCACCGGACAATTTAAGCATCCAATCGATTTCTATCACCCCCCTGAGAAGTTTCAGCAATACCTTGAGCTTCTTTTCGATATCGAAAATGTGCAATGGTTGGAAAAGCCGCTCTCAAAGCTATTCAAGCAATTAGAGAGCTTTTTGCGACTGCGAGATCGTGTTGCATTTGAACTTACCCTCGCCCTACATCAAAGAGACAACCCAGATTGCATCATGACTTTTACGTCAGCTCAAGGTGATTACCTAGCAGAAAAGTGGACAACACTTTCTAAACTAAGCATGGAGTCTCTGACGTTAAATGCCGCTGTGCATGGGATGACATTATCCTTAACTCGACAAGGTGAACCTCATACCCATTACGGTGACCTATTTGATGGAAACATCGGTACACAAAATTCATTAGAGCTGCTTTCCCTCTTACAGGCAAAACTCGGACAAGATGCGATTTCATCTCCAACATTGTCCTACGATCCAAGGCCAGAAAAAGCGAACCTATACACCCAGCCAAGTCCAACCCAACACTCTCACTCCCCCAAAGTAAGGGAGGAGCCCCACTCATTAATACAACGATTAAGGCCAAGTATCCTGTTAACTGAGCCTCAACCTCTCATTGAAGAAGTCGAACTGACACAAGGCCCGGAACGCATTATTGCGGGTTGGTGGGATGGCGACAAAATGGTGCGTGATTACTTTGTCGCTCGCAGTAAACAAGGCCGGTGGTTCTGGGTATATCGAACGCCAAGTAAACAGTGGTATTTACACGGGCTATTTTGCTAGTTCACCGTTAAACGCTCCAACTCCTGGGTCTATTACTTTCAGCCACTCGCGGGAATCAACATGACAATTAAATACGCCGAGCTCTTTTGCCAAAGCAATTACTCTTTTCTAGAAGGCGCATCGCACGCGGAAGAACTGGTTTTACAAGCTGACTTTCTGCGCTATAAGGCCATCGCAATCACCGATGAATGTTCCGTTGCCGGAATAGTCAAAGCGCACGCAGCGATCAAACAGCATGAGCTTTCTATCAAGTTGATTGTTGGGAGTATGTTTTGGCTCAATAACGAATGTCAGTTCGTTCTATTGTGCCCAAATAGGCAAGCTTACGCTGAACTGTGCCGAATCATCACCAACGCTCGTCGTCGCAGCGAAAAAGGTGACTATCAGCTTTCAGAATGGGACATCATGTCTATCAAGCATTGCTTCATCGTTTGGCTTCCTCGGCATCAAAAAAGCGACTTACACTGGGTTAAGTGGTTACACCAACATCATGCCAATAGGTTATGGATTGGACTACAACGCCACCTGAAACAACAAGATAAAACGTACATTCAACATTGTGAAAGCCTAGCGAACTCTTTACACATTCCAATAACCGCGTGTGGCGGTGTGGTCATGCATAATGCGAATCGTCAGCCTTTGCAACACACCTTAACAGCGATTAAACATCACTGCGCCATCGCGGATCTCGGAGAGCGCTTCCTATCAAATACAGAGCGCTGCTTGCGCGCAACAGGAAAGCTAAGCCACATTTTCAAAAACGAATGGCTTGCGGAAAGCGTCCATATTTCAAACTTGTGCCAATTCGATCTCTCGACTTTAAAATACGAATACCCAAGTGAGTTAATACCGAACGGCCACACACCAATGAGCTATCTGATTCAGCTAGTGGAAGCAGGGAAAAAGCTGAGGTTCCCAAATGGCGTTCCCGAGGCCATCACGCAGACGATAGAGAAAGAGTTAGTCCTAATTGAAGAACTGGACTACCCTTTTTTCTTTCTCACCATTCATGACATTGTGATGTTTGCAAAACGACAAGGTATTTTATACCAGGGCCGTGGCTCTGCAGCGAACTCCGTTGTGTGTTATTGCCTTGAAATCACAGCCGTTGATCCTAGGCAAATATCGGTTCTTTTTGAACGCTTCATTAGTAAAGAGCGAGATGAGCCACCAGATATCGATGTAGACTTTGAGCATGAAAGACGAGAAGAAGTCATCCAATACATCTATAAGAAATACGGACGTGAACGTGCAGCATTAGCCGCAACCGTGATTTCATACCGTTTTAAAAGCGCAGTACGCGATGTAGGAAAAGCATTAGGCATTCAAGAAACACAGCTTGATTTCTTCATAAAAAACGTCAATCGACGTGATAAGAGTCAAGGCTGGCAAGCACAAATAGTCCAATTAGGTTTGGAAGCAGATTCCTTAAAAGGGCAACAATTCATCCACCTCGTTAATGAGTTAATGGGCTTTCCTCGCCATTTATCTCAGCATGTCGGGGGCTTTGTCATTTCATCAGGCCCTTTGTATGAACTCGTGCCCGTTGAAAATGCAGCCATGCCCGACCGCACAATTATTCAATGGGATAAAGATGACCTAGAGTCATTGGGTTTACTTAAAGTCGATGTACTCGCTCTCGGAATGTTATCTGCGATCCGCAAGTGCTTTTCATTGGTTCATCACCTCTATAAACAAGAACTCAGTATTGCCGACATTACTCGTCAACAAGACGACCCCAATGTGTACTCAATGATTCAAAAAGCCGACACCATTGGCGTATTCCAAATAGAATCACGAGCACAAATGAGCATGCTTCCCCGCTTAAAACCCGCGAACTATTATGACCTTGTGATTCAAATCGCGATTGTTCGCCCGGGCCCAATTCAAGGGGATATGGTTCACCCTTTCTTAAAGCGAAGAAATGGTATTGAGCCCATTGAATACCCATCTGAAGAAGTAAAATCAGTTTTAGCAAGAACGATGGGAGTGCCGATTTTTCAAGAGCAAGTCATTAAACTGGCGATGGTCGCCGCCGGTTTTACCGGTGGAGAAGCCGATCAACTGCGACGCGCAATGGCTGCATGGAAAAAAAATGGAGACTTATTCAAGTTTAAATCCAAGCTGATCGACGGGATGCAAAGCCGAGGTTATGAGCTTTCATTCGCAGAAAGGATTTTTGAGCAAATTTGTGGGTTTGGAGAATACGGTTTTCCTGAAAGTCACTCTGCTTCATTCGCAGTGCTCGCCTATTGCTCCGCATGGCTGAAGTTCTACTACCCTGAGTGTTTCTATACCTCTTTGCTTAACAGCTTACCAATGGGCTTCTATAGCGCATCTCAGCTGGTTCAAGATGCCCAAAGACATGGTGTGACCATTTTGCCTGTTTGCGTCAATCACTCTCAAAAAGACCATACCGTTATCATTCAACACAACTCTCCTGCTATCCAGCTCGGGTTAAGAATGGTCAAAGGGCTCAGCCAGCAAGCGATAGAGAGCGTAATAGCCAACCGCCCTCCTCAGGGATACGAATATTTAAGCCAAGTTAAGCAGCTTTCGATAAGTCGAAGAGATATTGAGCTACTCGCTTCTGCTAATGCCATGCAAATACTGTCGGGAAACCGATATAAAACTCGCTGGAATATGATGGATTCCGTCAATGACTTGCCTCTTTTCAGGCAACTGCAAGAAACACCAAGCCACTATGACCATCAACCAAGCGAGATGGAAAACGCCATTGAAGACTTTTCGAGCACGGGTGTCACTTTAAACAAGCACCCTATCTCGTTACTTGATGAAGCGGGAAATTTAGGACGATTTATACGGCTCAATCAACTCCACACTATCGCCCATAAATCTTTGGTTACTGTAGTTGGCATTGTTACCGGGAAGCAATCGCCAGGTACAGCAGCCGGAGTGACGTTCTTTACACTAGAAGATGATACTGGAAACATTAATGTTGTGGTTTGGGGGGCAACAGCCAGAGCGCAAAAGCAAGCTTACTTAACGGCCAAGGTACTCAAGGTAAAAGGGATATTAGAACGCGAGGGAGAAGTCGTACACGTTATTGCGGGGCGGCTTATCGACCTAACGGATCAACTAGAGAACTTAAAAACTCACTCACGCGATTTTCATTAAGTCTAAGCCTGTAAACGATGAAAAGGGAGGCAAGCCTCCCTTTTTAATCAATACGTTGAGTATATTACTCAACTTCAGCTTCCATACGTCTTTTCTTAAATTCCTTATATAGCAATAAACTTAAAGTCATCACGACTTTAGAAGACAACCATATCATTCTGTAGGAACTACCTTAAAATTAGATGAAAAGTTACGTTAGATAGTTGTTGCACACTTTAAGGTATGCATACCAATTAAATATACCAACTGAATAACAGATGATCACGCTTTATAAATAACACGCCGTTTTTATTAGATGATTTCACGCATACGATCTTGCACAACGCCCACCAGCAAGTCAGGCTGGAACTTAGAAATAAAGCGATTACAGCCAACCTTTTCGACCATCGCTTCGTTAAAGCTACCGCTTAATGATGTATTCAACGTGATAAACAAATCTTGCATCCTCGGATCGCTGCGCACCTCATGAGTCAGTTTGTAACCATCCATCTCAGGCATTTCAGCATCAGTAATCATCAACAAGATTTCTTGATAAATGTCTTTGCCTTCATCGCACCAAGATTTCAATAAGTTGAGCGCCTCTAAGCCATCACGACATTCAATAATGTTCAAACCAAGTTGCGATAACGTACCTTTAACTTGATTACGCGCAGTTGAAGAGTCATCCACAATCAGTACATTACGTCCGATCATTTGTGATGCAAGATTCTCGTCTAACACCCCTTCTGAAATCGACACATCGTAATCAATGATCTGGGCCAGAACTTTTTCTACATCGATAATTTCGACGATTTTATTCTGCTTATTATCCTCAATCTGCGTAATAGCTGTTAAGTAATTCGAACGACCAGTAGTTTTAGGTGGTGGTTGAATTTCTGTCCATGTGGTATTCACAATATTACGAACTTGCCCAACCAAAAATCCCTGAACACTGCGGTTATATTCGGTAATAATAAGATTATTTTCTCCGGAATGATCAAGAGACGCAGGAAAACCGATCGCACTTCTAAGATCAATGACGGGAACAGATTCACCGCGCAAAGATGCAACGCCAGTAATATGATGGTGTGAGCCCGGTAGTTTAGTAAGAGGCGGAACCTTAAGTACTTCTTTTACTTTAAATACATTAATCGCGAATAATTGGCTGCTATTTAAACTAAACAACAAGAGTTCCAGACGGTTTTCACCGACCAGTTTGGTTCTTTGGTCAACCGAGTTTAAAACTCCAGACATACAACATCCTAGTGATAAGAATAACTCTAATTACCATAGCCTAAGTACAACCTGTTAGGCAAAGGGAGTAATTAAAGATATTTAAATAGATACTTGTGAAATTTTAGGACAAACAATAGAGCAGGAGAATATATAACTCTCCTGCAGTGTGGATTATCAGATCTGAAACACATTACCCCTCAATTACTTTCATAAGTAATTGACCGTCATACAATGCTTGTTTGATGAGTGCAGCGCCAGGCATGGTCGCTTGCTTATAAAAACGCGATTCAACGAGCTCTAGATCTTGGTGGTAAACTGGCAAGCTTTGTTCTTCGATACATTTTTGCACTGCTGGATATAGAATGTCTTTAGCTTGGTTAATAACCCCACCAATCAGAATCTTTTCTGGGTTGA
>Ga0213838_1000460_pt1 | contig 30424 bp, 22 predicted proteins | sample SWPATP13_FD_160577 | JGI IMG/M metagenome (GOLD analysis project Ga0213838, IMG submission 160577) | Coastal seawater microbial communities from Marineland, Florida, United States - SWPA TP1 #3 | ecosystem: Environmental > Aquatic > Marine > Coastal | place: USA: Florida | collected 2016-08-06 | reverse complement strand
ACCCGGAGCAAGACCAAATAGGATCCCTCAACGTGTGGCCCGCATGGGGATCGGGTAGGTTGCTTGAATCAGTGAGCGATTGCTGATCTAGAGGAATGGTTGCCCACGACAGAACCCGGCTTACGGCTAACTCCGCCCTAATTCGGAAAATCTATGCTTATCAGTATTTTGCTGGTAAGCATAGAATGCTCTAAGCCTCATTGTCACAGAGGCGTCACACATCATGTCACACTTATCAGTTCCACACACTATATTGCGTCGAAGCACTTATCATTTTAATTTACGTCACTAATCATCTATTGTTCGTAGTTCGCTTCGAACAAGCTGTCGAGTTGAAGCGTTAAAATTAGTCAGTAAGATATTGGTTAAGCTCAAGCCACAGGGAAGTAGATAACACACGGAAAAAGAAACACTTGATAAAGTGGTTAGAGAGAGACTCAGGTTCAAAAGTCATGCTCTAGATAATCCTTCTGATTTTTGTGGTCAGCTCTAATAGTATCAATTAGATCCCACCCTTTTCCATTTAGCTTGAATTCGACAGGAAAAGTGTCAGATGATTGGTCCATTAACCCTTTGGTAATTAGAAGGTCTAATGCACTTTGTGCTCTAGCGTAAAGCTCGTCTCTTGAATTTCCTTTGCCAAAAGTCTTTTCAGCAATTTTGAACGTTTTGTAATCATCGGTAACCGTTCCCGATTCACGTTGAATGATTGTTTCGAGTATGTTTAGTTCTGCTTCTGTCAATGAATTTAATAGCTCTCTACTATTCAGCTCGTAATCCTTCCTCTTCTCTTTTATATCAGATTTAAGTTTCTCTTTAACTTTTTCATCCTGAATGTTCTCTATATCAACATCTCGTTTTGCCTTGTTAATAAGAGCCTCTTCCTCAGCACTTTGTAGCGCATCGCGCTCCAATTTTAATTTGATTTGATATTTTAATTTACTATGTTCTTCGTCCGAAATGCTATCTGAATAAAGTTGTCGTGGTTTCTTTTCTATCCAACTGAAAAGAACTTTAAGCCACGGATTAATGAGAGATATAAACAAACCGATTATCAAAGGAAGAACAATCAGTTTAATAGAAGATGTATTACTATCAAAAGCTGCTAGACGTTCAACAGCATTTCCTTTAGATACAAATAACACAAAGATCGCCCGCCAATTCAAGGCGAAAAATGCTAGTAGAGCATAGCCGTAGTATGGAGTTTTTATTCTATCGTTAATGGCAGTAAAAACTTCTTTCATAACAATTCCATTTGAGAAGTGGTCGTCCTAAAAATATGGGAGAGATGGGTACTCTCCCACAAAGTTATCATAGCTTACTGCTAAACGTTTGGCATTGATCTCCAATGCGTACAAACATCTTCCCATCTCCCACAACGGTAACGAGAGTAGCCATTTACGTGAACACTTTTATTCGTTGTCATTTCAAACACCTATAAAAATGTGGAAGGCCGAATTTGTAAACGCAAATTTCAACTGCTAATATCTCAATCCCCATCAAGATTAGAGTCGATTTGCGGAACTGAGGGGAAAGCCTCGGTAACCTCAATTCTAGTCTTACTCAAAGCCGCTTAGTTGCGGCTTTGTTACTTCTTCTTACCTTTTGGTTTTATTGTTTCAACAACAGCTGTTGCTTTTCTTCTTTCTGCTACCTTCACAGGGATAAATTGACCTGTTTTAGCATCTCTTCCGATTTTCATACTATTACCTCACTTAACTTTTTTATCTTTTCTGGTATCCAATTCATATTACTGTATGAGTTACCAGTATCTCATACATTAAACACAAGATAGTGAGGTTTTGACCTGATTGCAACCCAATATATGGTGGTATTTCGAGCACTTAAACTGGCATGAAATTTACGTTAGTAACAACTAACCATTTGAGGTGGGATACATCTTATTGTAAATAAAAGCAAGAATTATTTTGGAATAGTTGATGAATAATTTAATTTATTCTGTTATGAGTGTTTACCAATTACGTATAGCTTTATGACCATGAAAAGGGATAAAGCATCGGCGAATTATCTTTATCATATCCCTTAACTTTAGCCTGAATGGTAGATTATTGTTCAGGGTACAATCAGTATTGGCAAATGATACTGGAAGCAGTGGTATATAAGAGTGTGGACGACAGAGTAATACGCTAGGTTGTTCTAGTGCCATTCTTCTTTTCAATTCAGAATCCAAGAACCACTTTCATTCCTCTTATAATTCATTTCATCTTCATAGCGCCATCTGCCTAGGTCTGAGCCATTAAAGATTGCAGCCCAAACGATAGTATTGTTATCAAGACTGCAAATGAACTCGAAGTAATCACCATCGCTAGGTCTATAATAATAAGCCTTTACGAAGTGTCCTCCATCATACTTGATATGCTCTGTTTTAATAATGGAAGTTGGTTTATAAAATAGCTTCGCTATGTAGCTTCTACAAAGTGTTTCTGCTGATTTTTTATCTAATTTACTACTAGTTGAACTACCGCCTAATCCCATCGCATAAAAGATAAAAATAATTACAACACCTATTCCAACGTAATGCTTCCACGTTATATCCGAATTTTTATTGTTTGAGATTGGGGCTGTGTTAACTACTTTCTGATTGTTGTTTTCATTTATAGGTTTTAGCTCACTTCCGCAATGCTTACACTTTATAGCTCGATAAAGTATTTGCTCACAACAATAAGGGCATTGTTTGTGTTCAGGCTCATCCTCCATATCGTTAGTGTAGTCACTAGCTTTTCTTTCAAGATTTACTTCATGTACTCCCATTGGCGTATTATTAGTTGGCACATTTTTACTTATTGAGCGGTTTATTAAATCGTTTGTAGAGTACTTTTTGATTCCATGTGCCTCTTTCATTAAATAAGATTTAAGTTTACCTGAGATGCTTCGTAGAGAATTGGCAGCCTTTTTTAAGTCGACATCTAAAATTAGCGCATTTAACTCTTTACTGATTAACAAACGAAAAACGAGAAACCACATTGCAAGATAAATGGCGTTGTACCAGTATCCAAAGCTATCAAGAAATGTATCACCGGAAATTGAGCGCCAACTATTGTCAGGAAGTATTTCTATTCCACTTCGTTGGAAAGACAGCAGATCTATTTGAGTGAAAAGAAATGCTTCTATTACTCCAAGATGCTTATTCGAAAAAAGAGATTGTATTTCTGCAAATCCTGTAAAAGCGACAACAAGCCACATAAGCAAGAAAATAGATAATACGCATACTCCGTAATACTTTTTATCCTCATACCTCTGAATTAGCTTACACAGTGATTCTGACATTTTCTCTTCCATGATTTTTTCGTTCCATGACATTATCAGAGGTGCGTACCTAAATGCTATTTCAAAGTATAACTGCCACTGTCCATAATATAGATTGTCTTTTTGGTACATGTTCAAATATGTTACTTGAATATTTAGTACACCCTTAGCAGTATATGTTCAAATATATTAACTTTTGGACAGGGTGGGAACATGCAATTAATCGGATTCGCAAGAGTATCGACAAGTAGCCAAGACTTAGCCAATCAACTCAAAACGCTTGAGGAGTATGGTTGCAATAAAGTTTTTCATGGTAAGCAATCAGGTAAATCTAAAGAGAATGAATTAAAGCTCAAGGAGCTGGTGGATTATGTGAGACAAGGAGATACGGTAGTTGTAACAAAGCTCGACAGATTAGGTAGAAGCCTTAAATCTATTCTAGAAACAATACTGCAAATAACGGATAAAGGTGCAACGCTCAAAACATTAGATGGGGCGATAGATACAACAAACTCTTCTCCGTTCGCTCAAGCACAAATAAATCTCATTGGTACGTTCGCACAATTGGAGCGAGATCTCATTGTACAGAGGACTACAGAGGGCAGGGAAGCGGCAAAAGATAAAGGGGTCAAGTTCGGTAGGAAAAGCGTATTAACAGATGAACAGAGAGCAGCTATCAAGAAAAAACTGACCAAAGGTGCAACGGTTTACGCCTTGGCAAAAGAATATGAGGTTAGTAGGCAAACGATAATGAGAGTTAGGGATGCGTAGCTTGTAACTATTGCCTCCCTTCATATTTTAGAATTACTAGGCTTTTCTGGCACTCATATGATTCGTGTGAATCACCGACCCATTAGCGCTTTAGAGGCTTAGCGTCAGGCTGACCTAACTGCGATGGCAAATGATTTTTAAAGCCGAAATGAATCATTATCCGAGGAAAAGAAGAAATACTAAATTGCTAGAACTTCCTTTAGCTATCGCAAGCGTATGTAGATATTGTCAAATTAACAACGTGCCCGTTAGCTGTAACGTCAGTTTCCTCGATAACCATTGAGTCCCCATTTCTTGCAACTGCTCTCTGGGCTGCTTCCACCTGAGCTTCTTGCACCTTGCTATTAACAGAGTTGAACATATTGGTTTTGTTAATAGCGAACTGTTCAATATAGGTGCAATCTTGAGCCATATGCTTAGGGATAATTTTAGCAGGAAGGTTTACACTGTCTGTTGTGGAAGTGGTAGCGCATCCACCTAAACTCAAAAATAGCGCTAAAATGCTAATGCGTTTCATATATTACTCCATGCCCTGAGTGTCCATGTAGGTATAGGTTGGGCTAAAGCCTAATACCCACTATTACAATCCTGATGTGCTCTATACTGAGCATTTTTGTCGAAAAGCATAGTGATTTACTTATGAAAGAGTAGCTTACCTTACACAGGAAGGCACTTCGTATAGCTATTGGAATCAATAATCACTTCTTGTGCTCTTTAAAAAGCAGATACTTGATAAAAGCGTTAGTTCTTCAACTTCATTTTTATACTAAAGTATATAAAATTTAAAGTTCTTTATTTATAGGGTACGCAAAGCACTAATCATTATTAGTGAATAATGACCCTAAATTAAAGCGTACTTTAGCGCCCAAGATTTATGTTTTAACATTCTTAGTTAAGAAGACTATAGAACAAAGCATATTCTTCAGTTAGCTAGGATTATTTTTAATAAGTCCTTAAATAGGTCGAGCTAGAGAGCCTAAGCTATTAGGGTTTAAGTCTAGCATGGCTCTGGAATTACAAACCTCTCAAACACGATTTGTCACACAGTTGGACTCGACCTTTTAAAAATATCTGGTAGTTTATGTATGTTTGTTAAACATACATGGCTTACGGCCAACTCCACTCTTTTCCCAAAAGAAAGTGAAGCCTCTACCTGAAGGGATATTTCCTCAGGCAGAGACATTTATCACTCGTTACTGAAAGAAATAGCGGAACGTCGCACCAATGGTGCGTGGTTGGTTCACCGTAAATCCAAGTCGAGCTCGTCCACCACGTTCTCTATCAAAGGATAGCTGGGCGTTTTCGTCGAACAGGTTGTTTGCATACAGTAATATTTCATAGTCATCGTAGGTAAGACCGAAGCTCATATTAAGCGTGCCGTAGTCGTCTAACAACAAGTCTAATTCCGTTGTTTCTGCGCCAGTGGCACCGCCAAAGGCAAGGCCTGAAGTGAATATACCTGCGCCTGCAACTTGGTCACTAGGCTGGGTTATACGGTCTCCCACGTACTGGTAAGAGCCTTGGAAATAGGTGCTGTTTGAAGAGAATAAAGGCTGCGCTAAATCGTAGGTAAATGCGATGGCAAAGCTCTCTTCAGGTACTGAAGCTAGGCGGTTACCGTCTTCTACGCCACCTAGTACCGCACCATCACCATCAACAACGGTTGAATCGAACTCGGCTTCAATGATGCTACCAGTTAATGAGAAAAAGAGCTGGTCAGTAAACTGACGCGTAAGCTCAAATTCAATACCTTGGGTGTGGGCGTCAGGCACGTTAAATGATACACGTGAAGAGCAAGAACCAGCATCCAATGTAACCTGAAGATCTTCAATATCGTTATAGAAAGCCGAGATGTTAGCTGACCATCCACGACCTGATGATTTCATACCGATCTCATAGTTGGTGAGCTTTTCATCGTCATAGTCTTGGAACGAACCAAAGATGGCTTCATCTTGGTCGGTACACAGGCTTCTATTTAGCGGGTCGTTAACGCCGCCAAGTCTGAATCCTTGAGACACCTGAGCATTTAAGTTCACGTTTTCGTTTACGCTATACTGGCCGATAACGCGAGAAGTAAAGCCATCCGATTCTGTAGAATCGGTCTGGTTGTCGCCGTTGGCAAATAAGCCCCCAGAGATAAACTGACGCTCTTCTTCATAATCGTAAAAACGAGAGCCGACGGTCATTTTAAAGTCATCGTTCACTTGATAGTTCACTTCACCAAACACAGCAAGCTGCTTCAAGTCGTACGGTAAATAGGCGTTGTAGGGAGAATCAGCTTCAAAACCATTGGCAACCGCTGCTGACGTGCCTTCACCTAAGGTGGCGTCGGTAAATGCGTCGTACCCAGGGGTAGGGAGTGATTGGTCGTAAACACGCTCTGTAGAAGAGTAGAAAGCGCCAACTAGCCAGTCTAGCGCGCCATCGCCATTGGATGCGGCGCGAAGCTCAAAGGTATCTTGCTCTACTTCCGTTCTGTCTAATAAGTTCGACGGTAAGAGTACGGCTTCATCAGGAAAACCTAAGTCGATACTTACTGAGCCTGAAAGCGCGCTGGCATCGCGACTTACAAGAATATCGCGGTCGGTATAGCTATAAACAAAAGTAAAGTCAGCAACGTCAGCTTGATATTCAGCAGTTACGTCAGCAATCAAGGTATCGTCAGAGAAGCCTTCTTCAAGCAGCAGGTACTGTTCTCGTTCACCCAATTGAATAGCTGGGCGGGTCGTTGTGTAAGGGTTAGCAAACACGTTATACACTTCCTGCCTGTTAAACCCGTTCATTTCCAATTCTTGGAAGATAAGTCGTGGTGTAATCGTGAGCTTATCGTTGGGTGCGATAATGAACGCTACACGTCCGCCAGTTCTATCGCCGTCGTTCACGTCTTCGCTAAACGCGCCGTTTTCACCTAACGCATCTATAAAGCCTGCGTAATCAGTGCGGTATACCACCGCGCGCATGGCAATGGTGTCGGAAATAGGTACATTTACCATGCCCTTAACGTGACCGCCCACGCCACCGTCTGTCACACTATTAAGATTAGCTTCAAACTTACCTTCAAAGGTATCTAACTCTGGCTGATTGGTGATGTAGCGAAGGGTTCCGCCGATAGAGCCAGATCCAAAAAGCGTACCTTGCGGACCGCGCAGGGTTTCAATGCGGTTAAGGTCGAAAAGGTCGAGATCTGGAGTAAATAAAGACAGCGAGATCACGCTTTCATCGAGGTATACGCCGACCTGCTCCTTAACGCCTGGTTGGTCTCGTACAATTTGACCCGCTGAAACGCCACGCATAGATACTTGGCTTTGGCCTGGTCCTAAGTTCTGAATTGATACGCTCGCCACGTTTCTTGCGACGTCTTCTAAGTTTCCTGCACCGCTGCGTTCAAAGTCTCGCTGCGTTTGTGCGTTGATTGAAAAAGGAATGTCTTCAATGGATTCTGCACGCTTTGTTGCAGTTACTATGATCTGCTCAAAGTCATCGTCATCCTTTTGTTGTGTGTCCTGCGCCATTGCACCGGAGCTAAGCAGCCCCATTACCGCAACGCTAAGTGTGCTTCGTCTAAACGACGATTTTTCTATTTTAAACATAAGTCCATCCAGGTTGGTTGTTTCTATTTTGTTATCAGGCAAGGGCGTAATGTGGCAAAAAAGTTGGGTTATTTCCATAACTTGCGAAACAAATATTTCATTTTTTGTTGTATCTAATGCGCTACGTTTTTCTTGTTAATTTAGTGTTAATTGTAAATGTGTGGGGAATGTGCGTCTAAAAGGTCAAAAGAAGCGTCTATCTGGCTAATTACAAAAGCAATAATCTAAGTATCATCTTTATGAGAGAGGTGTTGACCCTAAGAGCAAAAATGACTGAGTGATAAAAGCAAGCGGCAGCAATCGGTTTATATCAGCGTCACAGTAAAAGCTGATGGGTTAATTAGAAAGTACAACATGAAAGCATTGTTCAACAGTTAAAGCTAAGAAGGTGAGTAATAGAGTGGAGAAGGCAGTGAATACAAGCGATGTAGTAAAAGGGGTCTTAGCAATTGTTATCGCAAGCTTTCTGTGGGGGACAACAGGCACTGCCGCTCAGTTCGCTCCAGAAATCAGTCCTCTGGCAATCGGTGCCTTTGCAATGGGTATAGGTGGTGTATTGCTTTGTGTTAGTGCCCGAAAATCACTGGTAAAGGATGCACCTATTCTTTTTTCTACACCACTGACCTTTCTGTTTGGCAGTGCATGTGTTGCAATTTATCCGCTGGCCTTTTACAGCTCAATGCGTTTGTCAGGCGTTGCCATAGGCACCGTGGTTTCTATCGCCAGTGCACCACTATTCGCTGCGCTTTTAGAGTATTTTTTAAGTAAAAAGCCCGTGTCTTTAAAATGGTTTATTAGTTTTGTGTTTGGTGCGTTTGGGATTGGCATGTTAGCCATGGGTAAGGCACACGACGCAATGGCGTTGTCAGCATCTAAAGATGATCAGGTGTTCGGCGTTATATTGGGTTTAATTGCCGGTTTAACTTACGCTGGATACTCATGGGCTGCGAAGCAACACATTGACGCTGGCGCAAATTCAAAATCTGCCATGGCCGGACTTTTCGGTTGCGCTGCCGTTGCTCTGTTGCCTTCCCTCTGGTTTACCGGTCAAAACTTGTTTGCTAACACTATCCACATTAGCGTTTCACTCTATATGGCTGTTGTGCCGATGTTTCTTGGTTATTTGCTATTTGGCTATGGTCTTCGCACTACCGAAGCGAGTAAAGCTACGCTTATTACGTTAATTGAGCCACTGGTTGCGACACTTTTCGCTATTTTTCTGATTGGTGAAGTATTCAAGCCGGTGGGGTGGGTTGGCATGACGCTGGTGTGTCTTTGCCTTTTAATCCAATCGATAAAATTTCCATTTGCTTTAAAGCGCTATGGCAAAAAAGCAACGGCGTAATGTTGAAACCGCGTGTGGCTTATAATGAAAAGTCAGAATACTTGTTAAGTATTCTATCAATTTGACCCGTTTGTTTTAATTCAGCAATGGCGCGGTTAATGGCGGGGAGCTTATCTTTATGTCGATTGTGAACACGCAACGCCATTTGGCCTGCGGTATGGATGGGGCCCAGCGCTATTTTTACGTTGTGCATTGAAGACCAGTAACGCGCTGCTGCTTCCTCCATTATGATGACATCTATCCGTTTCATGCCAAGGGCTAAGATAAGGTTACTCTCGGCTTGAAAGTCCATTCTGACGAACTTATCAGAATCAAAATACACATAGCCGGAGATCATCCCTACGGTTTCACCGTAGATAGAGGCGAGGGTTTGGTATCGGCTATGGTTTTCAGGCAGAGTAATAAAGTATTCTGTGATGTCTATAATGGGATCTGAGAAAGTGAAGTCGCCCGCGGGCTCATCTTTAGACAGCCAGCTTGGACTGAAAAAGTCGAAATCAAGAGCGCCTGTTTTAAATGCAAGCATGGCACGTTTGGTAGAGAGCATGACTTTTTCTGTCTTAATACCTGCTCTATTCATAATAAGGGGAAGGATTTCAACTAGAATACCGGCCCTATCTTCGTCGACAGCATTTTCGTACGGGATAGAGCTGCCTGACGTTCCAAGATTATATCGCAGTACTTCATCGGCAGTCGCGCCACCGCCAAAAAGCGAAACGTTAATCAATAAGATAAACGAAACAACTTTTTTGATGTGTTGGGCTAGTCTCGCTAAGGCGTTCACTCAAGATGTTCCACTTCAATAGATTAATGAACGGCGCTTTCTTCACTATTTCTTTCAATACTTGCCCAATGCTCAACTTTGTCGATGAGGTCAATAGCATCAAAAGGTTTACTTAGGTAATCGTCCATTCCGGCGTTAACGCAGCGCTCTTTGTCACCTTTCATGGCATTGGCGGTTAGTGCGATGATCGGCACGTTTAAATAGCGTTCTCCGGCCTCACCATTTCTTATGCGTTTAGTTGCTTCAAAGCCGTCCATTTCTGGCATTTGACAGTCCATCAAGACAACATCAAAGGTCACTTTCATTTTGTTCAACGCTTCAAGTGCCTCTAGGCCTGATTTGGCACTCAATGTAGTGTGGTTATTTAGGTGCTGTTTAACAATAACCTGATTAATGTCGTTGTCTTCGACAATTAATACTTTGCGTTTTTTCCCTTTTTCCCGTTTCACTCCTGAGGAGTGGTGAACTGGCTTAAGCAGGGCTTCGTCGGCTTGTTCAAGCATAATAGTGAAAGAGAACGTGCTTCCGTGACCTTTAACGCTCTCAAGTTTTATATCGCCGCCCATGAGTTCGCATAATTGTTTGCTAATAGAAAGTCCAAGGCCTGTTCCGCCGAATTTGCGAGTTGTAGAAAGGTCTTCTTGGGTAAAGACATCAAAGATTGTACTTTGCTTATCTTGTGCGATACCAATGCCGGTGTCTTTTACGCTACATAAAAGCTTAAGGCTGTTATCTGCGTTTTGCTGAATGCTGGTGGTGACTTCAATGCATCCACTGTCGGTGAACTTCACGGCATTACCTAACAAGTTCGAGAGTATTTGTCTAAAGCGTACATCATCGCCTTGTACAACGTGAAAGCCTTGTAAATCAAAGTGAAAATGTAGCGCTAACCCTTTTTCTTGGCACATAATCGCGTACTGACTTTGAAGGTTTTCAAGCGATTCTAAAATGTCGAATGGGTTTTCTTCAATTTGCAATTGGCCTGCCTCTATTTTAGAGAAGTCCAAAATATCATTTACGATATGTAAAAGGCCTTGGATACTAAACTTAGCAAGAGACAGGTAGTGCTTTTGCTCCTCAGTGAGTTCAGAGCTAGCCATTAACTGCAAAACACCAGAAATACCGTGTATTGGCGTGCGTATTTCATGGCTCATACTAGCGAGGAAGCTCGATTTAAGACGGGCAGACTCTTCCGCTTTTTCTCGCGCATCCTGAAGATACTGTTCGGTTTGTCGTTGTTGAGTAACGTCCTGTTGAAACCCGATATAGTGAGTGACTTCACCATTTATTTTTACCGGCGTTAAATTCAAACGATTATAAAAGGCGCTGCCGTCTTTTTTATAGTTGAGCAGCGTTGTTTCAATAGGCTCGCGCACTGCAATAGCCTTGCGGATTTGGTCAACTGTCTGCTTGCTGGTTTCATCGCCCTGCATCGACCTGCAATTATGACCGATTATTTCTTCACGACTGTAGCCTGTAAGCTCTTCAAAGGCACTGTTTACGTATATTATTGGTTGGCCGACGCGCTTAATGTCCGAAATGATGATCGACACGGTTGCTTCATCCATAGCGTGAGTGAGCACTTTAACGTGACTTTCAAGAGAGCGTTGTTCGGTTTCGTCGCTACCAACATAGATATCACCACGAATATTACCATTAGCATCGGCCAGTGATGTTTTAGTCCAATGAACAAACCGCTCTTGGCCGGTTGATACCGAAAAGTGTGTAAGTTCATTGCTCTGTGAAGAAGCAAGCTTTTGCATAATGAACTTCAAAATACCGTTCTTTTCACCGTACTGGTCATGACAAAAGTCGTCGAAGCGCTTGTTAGAAAGTAAAATTTGCTTGTCTTGATCAACCACAACAAGCATATCGCCCATTGATTCCAACACGTTGGAAAACTGTTCGTTAGACAGTGAAACCTCTGTCAAATCCCAAATCAGTTTGTCAAACGCTTCGCGAATATCCGCAAGTTCTTGGGCCTCAACGTCACTATCAAGGCGTAGTGAGGTCTTATCATCACTGTTTAGTCGATTCTTAATGTCATTGTACAAAGTCGAAAGTGTTCGCTCGGCAAGCGTTCCCGTCATACTCACCATATGCAAAATGATAAATACGAAGCCTACAATCATTGCCAGCAATACAATCCCAGTCCATGCGGCTTCTCTGTATGCGGTGATGGTGGGTTTTACGCTGTATAAGGTTAGATTTTGCCAATCAGCCTTTTTTATAGCGTAGCCGCTGTCATCAAAATCGGAAAAGCTTGAGTTGGGAGCAATGAGTGAGGGCTCACTGCTAAACAGGACATGCCCACTAGAGTCGGTAACAAGCTGGTTAGTCAGTCTGGGATAGGGCGCGAGCAAAGACTGCAAGCTATCCACATACATGACAAGTGCGCCTTCCGCTACGCCTCTAAGTAACACTGGAACGCTTATTAATACGCCGTACTTTGATACCGAGGAGTATGCATTCGATGAACCAAGGGTTTGCTGGCGCCATGCACTACTGAGCGACTCGGGGATAACAGCATTCCAGTTTTTATCAATCACCCGGTTCCCGGCAAAATCAAATAGCGCAAACTCGACACTTTTCGCCTGAGTTAAATTTAACGAGCGGAAAAACATGGGAAGGTAATTATCCCTTTGCTCGAAATCAACCAAGGAATTGATGATGATATCGTTAGCTGCCAAGTCTGCTAGCTGTCTAGTGGTGTCGCTAACAATGTAATTGATATCTTGTTCTAAACCATCAACAGATTGTTGTTGAAGCTGGTCGGTTTGTTTAACAATGAAGTGAAAAGAGAGAGCAAACAGAATGATAGACAAAACCGCGACGAGTAAAACCAGTCGCGGTAACATGCTTGAAAGCAGAAGAGAGCGTAACCTTGGGGGCTGCTGCATCATTGCACGCCCGTTGTTACCAAGTGACCTTTTTCGTTAAACGTAGTCATAAAATAATCCTTTGCCCAGAGTGCATCGTGTCTGTCCTCTGAAAATGGAGCTGTGTAGTGCTTCACTGCACCTTGCACATTTTGAAGAGACTCTAGCGCACCGCGTAATGCGTCTACTTCTATACTACCAGCTTTCGCGGCAGCTGCCGCGATTAAATGAGTTAAATCATAAGCATGAGCCAAACCTGTCACACCACCAATCGCAGTCGCATCCACCAAGCCATACTTACTATAATAGGCTTCTAACAAGCTTTTTGCCTTGGTATTTTTCTGGTGGTTGAAGTGGAAGGTTTGAAGTACTGACACATTGTAGTTAGCGATGGGCTTTGCAAGTAAAGAGGCGAACTGACCCGACGCGACTCCCCAATGTGACACAACAGGGAGAGAGGCGATGCCTTGTTTTGCCATCTCATCGAGTACCACAACACCTTCAGGAACGTTAGTGACAAGAATAATCGCTTCCGCTTTCGCGCTTTTTATTGCCGCGATATCCTCAGAAAAGTCTTTCTGCTGCCAATTTATCCAATGGGTTGCTGTTATATCAATATCATTATTACTTGCAGCTTGTGTTAATGATTCAAGGTTTGAGCGTCCCCATCCTGTTCTTTCCAGTACCAACGCGATATTTGATAGCCCCATATATTTGACGTGATTAATTAGGACTGACGCTGCTTCAGCGTCGCGTACCGACACGCGAAATATGTTATTCGGTGAGTGCCCGTTGTCGATAATAGGCGTCCCCGCTGCCCAAGGAACCAACATCAAAATGTTTTTTTCGTGTATTGGGTCGACTTCAGCGAGAACTACAGGTGTATGAACGCCGCCTACTACCGCAAGTAAATTGGGAGTTTGGGAAAATTGCTCAATGTTATATACACCTCGAGCTGGGTTGCCGCGATGGTCTTTCGCAATAACTTTTATTTGACGACCTAGAATCCCACCAGCGGCATTTATTTCGTCGACGGCAAGCTCGACCCCTCTTGTAATAGCGATGCCACCTTCAACAGCTACCGCTGAAAGATCGGCATCAATACCAATCACCAGAGGTTCCGTTGAACTTAATGCTTTACTTGCAGTAAAAATTGAAAAGACGCAAGCCAGCGAGAGAAAGATAGAAAGTGCACGCATGAATAGGCTACCTAAATGTTAACCTTAAAAGTGTATAGCAATGTGCTCAGTCTTTTAGCGTAAACGTCTTATCCTTTAGTATAAGTTTGATGCTTTTTTGAGAGCTTTTACGAGATTTTTGAGCGCTGGCGACGGGTTGGTGTACTAAACGAGTGCGCATTAATTGTGGCACGATTCTACTATTAGCTTATATTTCGAGAAGAGTGGTTGTACATTTGCTAAACAGTGCTCGACGTTGTTTAGTTGTTCCTCTGGTGACGAGGTAGCAGTAAAACCGCCTGATAAAAATGGTTTGCGTATGTTGCAAGCAAGGATAAACAGCGGTTTGGAGCGTGAGTGCGAAAGAATACCCTGCCAACAATAATAGACATTGAAGCAAGTGGATTTGGCGCAGCGAGTTACCCTATTGAGATAGGTATCGTGCGCTATGATGGTGCAAAGTGGTGTAAGCTACTTCGGCCCTTTGACTCGTGGGTTCACTGGGATCGAAAAGCGGAGTCACTGCACGGCATAACGCAGCAGATGCTGCAAACTCGAGGAGAAGAGCCTCGAAAAGTCTGTGTTGAGTTAAATAACTTCCTTGGCAATACGGTTGTTTACAGTGACGGTTGGGTCGTTGATAACCCGTGGCTAATTAAGCTCTACGCCGCAGCGCAGGTAGAAATGTCTTTCACGTGTAGAGCATTGGAATATATTTTGTCTGAAGCACAAATGAATCAATGGCATGAGGTGAAAAGCCGCCTTGCGAGCCAACTTGATGTTAAGCGTCATAGAGCGAGTTCCGACGCGATGGTAATTCAACAGACTTACGCAAAAACCTTATCATTGGCATAACGGCAACTACGTTTCGTCTTTATGATGGGGTGTAATACTAAAAGCGCACTGTGAGTGCAATGTAGCGGTGACCTAAAACAAGTAATTGACGCCCAATGAGAGGCCCATATTCTCTTCTTCCCCAACTTGCCTATGTTCAAGCTCTACCGCCATGTTTAAACCCTCGCTTTTGCCAAGCAGCCAGCCCAACCGAGTAAAAGTACCTACATCATGTGGTAAATAAAGCCACTCTGCGTAATGCTGAAAGGCGGTATTGTTGGTTTTGTACGTTGCATAGACCTTTTGCGGAACCCAAGTGTTAAACCGCCTGCTGGCGCTAAACATACCTTGTGACCCCGCTGGGTAGGTATAACTGTTGTCGTATAGATAAGTTTCGGTTGTAGATTGAATGCGGTACATACTATTTAGCTGCCACCGGGCTATTTTTTTGCTTTTGAATTGGATAGGGCTGTAGTGGGGAGCATTCATTTCCGCGAGCACGGGGGAAGCCGCCATAGACGCAGCCAAAGTAAGTGCCAGAAGAATTCCAGTAACCACATTCATGGAAGAGCCCAAGTTGTTGTTATCATGGCTTGTAAACAACCAGAAACTACAAGCGATAGTGTGTTCGTTATTTAAGCATAGCTGCAAAAAATAGATGATGAAAATATTCTTTGCTGTTTTTTATTTGTTTCGTTGATTTTGCGAGCCAAATAAAAACGCCGCTAGTTTATACCAACACTTTTTTGCAAAGCGTTATAAAAACTGAGCGGCGTATTTAAAAGCGTTATTTGGTTATCGAATTAAATCGATGCTTTTAACGCTTCTGCTTTATCTGTTGCTTCCCATGGGAATTCGTCACGACCAAAGTGACCGTACGCAGCCGTTGGGCGATAAATAGGGCGCTCAAGGTCTAGCATTTGAATAAGTCCATACGGGCGTAGGTCGAAATGTTCACGGACCAGTGCCACTAATGTTTTCTCATCTACCACACCTGTACCGAAGGTATCGATGCTGATAGACGTTGGCTCTGCCACACCGATTGCATAAGACACTTGGATTTCGCAACGCTTAGCAAGTCCTGCTGCAACAATGTTCTTAGCAACGTAACGACCCGCGTATGCTGCACTGCGGTCTACTTTTGATGGATCTTTACCAGAGAACGCGCCACCACCGTGACGGGCCATACCACCGTAAGTATCAACAATGATTTTACGACCTGTTAAGCCACAGTCGCCCATTGGACCACCGATAACGAATCGTCCCGTTGGGTTAATGTGAAAGCGTGTATTTCCATCAATCCATTCACTAGGCAGCACTGGCTTAATAATTTCTTCCATTACCGCTTCGCGAACTGTTTCAGTGCTCACTGAATCACAGTGCTGGGTTGAAAGCACAACTGCGTCGATGCCAACAGGCTTGTCGTTTTCATATTTGAAAGTAATTTGGCTTTTAGCATCTGGGCGTAACCAGTCTAGCTTACCAGATTTACGCACTTCAGCTTGTTTTTGAACAAGGCGGTGAGAGTACGTGATTGGCGCAGGCATTAGTACGTCAGTTTCGTCGCTAGCGTAGCCAAACATTAGACCTTGGTCACCCGCACCTTGTTCTTCAAGACTTGCGCGATCAACACCTTGATTGATGTCAGGTGACTGTTTGCCAATAGCATTTAATACCGCACATGAATCAGCGTCGAAGCCCATATCTGAGTGCGTGTAGCCAATTTCTTTAACTGTTTTTCGGGTAAGCTCTTCAATATCTACCCATGCAGAGGTAGTTACTTCACCACCCACTAAAACCATACCGGTTTTTACATACGTTTCGCAGGCCACCCGAGCGCGAGGATCTTGTTCTAAAATAGCGTCAAGAACCGCATCTGAGATCTGATCAGCAATTTTGTCCGGATGTCCTTCAGACACTGACTCGGATGTGAATAAATGCGTGGCCATAAATGCTCCGTAAGCGTTAAATTATCAAAATAGTCGTATATTGTACTAAAACAAGTTATAAATACCAGTCTTTACTTCTAGACGTCTAAAAGTCTCTTCGTTACGAATAGTTGACACAACCCGATCACTTGTAGGGTTATTTAGGTCGTAATTGTCGAAGTTAATGATGTATTTGTGAAACTAGACGTCAGATATAACTGTTTTTGCTGTAATGGGAATACGTGATGGTCAGGGTATAGACCATTTTTTACTATGACTTTCACTATTGGCAATCAAAACCCATTGAACTGTAAGGTGGCATAGGTAAGAATAACGCCACATTCATTCGTATAAAGAAGTAGAGCGAACGCCTTACCTCTACGCTCGTCTAGCTTGCCTAGCCCGCTAAGATACGAAACAAAAGATACAAAATAAATCAGGAGACAACATGCCCTCTCGTCGTGAACTCGCCAATGCAATCCGTGCATTAAGCATGGATGCCGTTCAACAAGCTAAATCTGGTCACCCAGGTGCCCCAATGGGGATGGCTGATATCGCACAGGTACTATGGGGTGATTTCTTATCACACAACCCTGCAAACCCATCTTGGGCTAACCGCGATCGCTTTGTGCTTTCAAATGGTCACGGCTCGATGCTGTTGTACTCTCTTCTTCACCTATCAGGCTACGAACTGCCAATTGAAGAGTTAAAGAACTTCCGCCAATTGCATTCAAAAACGCCAGGTCACCCAGAGTACGGTTATGCGCCAGGTGTTGAAACGACCACTGGCCCACTAGGCCAAGGTATCAGTAATGCTGTGGGCATGGCGCTTGCCGAAAAAGTACTAGCTGCACAATTTAACAAAGATGGTCACACTATTGTTGACCACCACACCTACGCATTCTTAGGCGACGGCTGCTTAATGGAAGGTATCTCACATGAGACCTGTTCACTAGCCGGTACACTAGGCCTTGGTAAGCTTATCGCGTTTTGGGATGACAACGGCATTTCAATTGATGGTGAAGTGGAAGGTTGGTTTACCGACGATACACCAGCACGCTTCAAAAGCTACGGTTGGGAAGTGATCGATGGCGTTGACGGTCACGATGCAGAGCAAGTAAAAGCCGCTATTGAAAAGGCGCAAGCGAACACCGCGCAGCCTACGCTAATTTGTTGTAAAACCACTATTGGCTTCGGTTCGCCTAATAAAGAAGGTACCGAGTCTTGTCACGGTGCACCACTAGGTGAGGACGAAATTGTCGCTACTCGCGAGAAGCTTGGCTGGAGCCATGGCGCGTTCGAAATTCCAGACGATATTTACGCTGGTTGGGATGCTAAAGAGAAAGGTTCAAACGCGGAAAGCGCGTGGAATGACGCTTTCGCAGCATACGAAGCCGCCTACCCAGAGCTTGCAGCAGAATTCAAACGCCGTGTAAATGGCGAACTGCCAGCAGATTTCAGCGACAAAGCAGACGCTATCATCGCTGAGCTTCAAGCTAACCCACAAAATATCGCGTCACGTAAAGCGTCGCAAAATGCATTAAACGCGTTTGGTCCGTTACTTCCTGAGTTATTAGGCGGCTCTGCCGACCTTGCAGGTTCTAACCTTACTATTTGGGAAGGCAGCAAAGGTGTTGAAGCGAACGATGCCTCAGGTAACTACATTTATTACGGTGTACGTGAGTTTGGTATGTCGGCCATGATGAATGGTATTGCCCTTCACGGTGGCTTTAAGGCATACGGTGCAACCTTCCTAATGTTTATGGAATATGCACGCAACGCGGTACGTATGGCAGCGCTAATGAAGCAGCCTGCAATTTTCGTTTACACCCACGATTCAATTGGTCTAGGTGAAGACGGCCCAACTCACCAGCCAGTAGAGCAGGTGGTAGCGCTACGAGCAACGCCTAACCTTGATAACTGGCGTCCTTGTGATCAGGTTGAGTCTGCTGTGTCGTGGAAGTCTGCTATTGAGCGCACTGACGGCCCAACAACGCTGATTTTCACGCGTCAAGGCTTAGCGCAGCAAGAGCGTACGGCTGACCAAGTGGCTAACATTGCCAAAGGCGGTTACGTACTTAAAGACTGTGAAGGTACGCCAGAGCTTATTCTTATCGGTACTGGTTCTGAGGTTCAGCTAGCCGTTGAAGCCGCAGCGAAACTAACCGAGCAAGGCAAAGCCGTTCGCGTAGTGTCTATGCCATCAACTGACGTATTCGACCGTCAGTCTGCTGATTACCGAGAAAGCGTACTGCCTTCTAGCGTAGTTAAACGCGTAGCGGTTGAAGCCTTGTCTAAAGACAGCTGGTACAAGTACGTTGGCTTTAATGGCGCTATCGTAGGCATGGACACCTTTGGTGAATCTGCACCTGCTGGCGACCTGTTTAAGCACTTCAACATTACCACTGACGCTGTAGTAGAGGCTGCACTGTCTCTGTAAGAGGTAATAGATAAGCCTATGGTAAATATTGCCATAAATGGGTTTGGTCGTATTGGTCGTAACGTGTTGCGCGCGCTGTATGAAAGTGGGCGCAACAACGAATTTAACGTGGTGGCCATTAACGACATTGCTAAACCCGAAGGCATAGCACATTTACTTAAATACGATACCGCCCACGGGCGGTTCCGTTTTGATGTGGCCTTAGAAAATAACACGCTAAATGTCGCAGGCGACGATATTACACTGCTCGCGATAAGCGATATTAAAGACCTACCCTGGAAAGACTTGGGCGTTGATATTGTGCTTGAGTGTACGGGCAAGTTTGATGACAGAGCATCGGGGCAAGCACATTTAGATGCCGGCGCTGGCAAAGTGCTTTTCTCGTCACCCGGGTCACCAGATTTAGACAATACGGTCATTTTCGGAACCAATGAAGACACGTTGACCAGTGAACAAAAATTAGTCTCCAACGGCTCTTGCACCACAAACTGCATTGTTCCTGTTATCCAAGCGCTAGACGCTGCGTTCGGTGTTGAAAGTGGTACGATCACAACCATTCACGCGTCTATGCACGACCAGCAAGTTATCGACGCCTATCACGAAGATTTGCGCAGAACCCGTGCTGCAAGTCAGTCGATTATTCCCGTTGATACCCGACTTGCTGCCGGTATAGAGCGCATTCTGCCTAAGTTTGCGGGAAAATTCGAAGCCATTGCGGTTCGAGTGCCAACTATCAATGTTACTGCCATGGATTTAAGTGTAACGCTTCAATCTAAGGTAACGATTGAACAAGTGAACCAAGCCCTTCGCAATGCAAAAGCGGGGCGTTTACAGGGCATTTTGGACTACACCGAAGAGCCTTTGGTGTCGGTAGATTTCAATCACGACCCTCACTCGTGTATTGTAGATGGCACACAAACAAGAGTCAGTCACAAACAACTGGTTAAAACACTAGTATGGTGTGACAACGAATGGGGTTTTGCAAACCGTATGCTCGATACCGCAAAAGTGATGTTCGACGCAAAATAAAGCATTGATGCTGCCAAGGGTTGGTAGCACCAGCCCGCGCAGCTTTCACAGTTAATTTGAGCGTGTCTTACCTTCAAAACACGCTCTACTGAATTTAAATTAACATAGGAAAGACGATGGCAATTCCAAGCATGAGCGATATGGCCCTAAAAGGTCAGCGCGTATTAATTAGACAAGATTTAAACGTGCCGGTAAAAGACGGCAAAGTAACTTCTGATGCGCGTATCAAAGCATCAATCCCTACGATTAAAGCAGCCCTAGACGCAGGTGCGGCAGTTATGGTGATGTCTCACCTTGGTCGTCCTACTGAAGGCGAGCCTGCAGACGAATTCTCTCTTCAACCTGTTGTTGATTATCTTAATGACGCCCTAGACGTACCGGTTAAGCTTGTAAAAGATTACCTTGACGGTGTTGAGCTTAGCGAAGGCGAATTGGTTATCCTTGAAAACGTACGTTTTAATAACGGCGAAAAGAAGGACGACGAAACGTTAGCAAAACAGTACGCAGCACTTTGCGATATCTTTGTTATGGATGCGTTCGGTACTGCTCACCGCGCACAAGCGTCTACTCATGGCGTTGCTAAATTTGCACCAAAAGCCTGTGCTGGCCCATTACTTGCTGCAGAATTAGACGCACTTGGCAAAGCGCTAGACAACCCTAAGCGTCCAATGGTTGCTATTGTGGGTGGCTCTAAAGTATCTACCAAGTTAACGGTACTCAAAACACTTGCTGAAAAAGTTGACCAGCTGATTGTTGGTGGCGGTATTGCCAACACTTTCATTGCTGCTCAAGGCCATAATGTGGGTAAGTCACTAGTAGAGATGGACCTTACTGAGCAAGCCACGCAGCTTATGAATGAAGCGCAGGCGAATGGCGGTAATATTCCAGTGCCTACAGATGTGGTCGTTGGCAAAGCGTTTGATGAGAATACCGAAGCGACGCTAAAAGTAGTCAGTGACGTTGCCGACGACGATATGATTTTTGATATTGGTCCAGACTCTTCAAAGGCGTTAGAGGACATTATCAAGAACGCGGGAACTATTGTATGGAATGGTCCTGTAGGCGTATTTGAATTTGAACAGTTCAGTGCTGGAACAAAAGCGCTGTCTGAAGCGATTGCGGCAAGCGACGCATTCTCAATCGCAGGTGGTGGTGATACACTAGCAGCAGTTGATAAATACGGGATTGCCGATAAGGTCTCTTATATTTCAACAGGTGGTGGCGCGTTCCTAGAATTCTTGGAAGGAAAAACACTACCAGCGGTAGCGGTACTAGAAGAAAAAAATAAATAAGCCTCAACGCTGCACATTAAAGCAGCGTTTTATAGCGTTAGAGAGTTCATAGAAGCTCCTAAAAGCTAAGGCCTAGTACAAATGTTGCCCCACTATGTGTCACGCTCAGTAACAGCATTTTGAGCGTGACCATTTAATCGGAAACGATTACATCTGCGAAACAGTGAAGTACGCAGATATAAATACCAATCTTATTACAGATGTGTTTACTTAAGGTGCTGGCATGCTGCGTCTGAGACAAACAGATCTTTAATAGAATTGGTATAACAATAAACCCTACACCTGTCTATTAAGGCAGTAATATACAAAAGGAGTGTTGCAATGGCATCACAAGCTCAGCAGGCAATGCTGGATAAACTGAAGACGCAAACCGGTTTTATTGCAGCGTTAGATCAAAGCGGCGGTAGTACCCCTAAAGCGTTGCGCTTATATGGCATCGAAGAGTCAGAGTACAGCTCAGACGAAGAGATGTTTAATCTTGTTCACGAAATGCGTACACGCATTATCACCAGCACCCCTTTTAGCGGCGAGCGCGTTCTTGGCGCAATCTTGTTTGAAAACACCCTTGATAGAGAAATTGAAGGCATGTCTTCTGCACACTACCTGTGGCAGAAAAAGCGTGTTATTCCTTTCTTAAAGGTAGATAAAGGACTAGCTGAAGAAAGCAATGGCGTTCAAGTAATGAAGCCAATGCCTGGTCTTGATGCACTGCTAGCTAAAGCGGTAGCGCAAGACGTGTTTGGCACTAAGATGCGAAGTGTTGTTAAGCTTGCGAATCACCAAGGTATTAAAGATGTTGTTGCTCAGCAATTTGAAGTGGGTAAACAAATCTTAGCCGCAGGCCTTGTTCCGATTATCGAGCCAGAAGTAGACATCCACAGTCCACAAAAAGCGGAAGCAGAAGCATTACTTAAGCTAGAGATCCTAACGCAGCTAAACCTTCTAAACGAAGGCCAGGAAGTTATGCTTAAGCTAACGCTTCCAACAGAAGCTAATTTCTACAAAGAGCTTGTTGATCACCCTCGTGTACTCAAAGTAGTGGCGCTATCTGGCGGCTATAGCCGTGAAGAAGCAAATGCGAAACTGGCAGAAAACCAAGGTATGATTGCGAGCTTCTCTCGCGCATTGACTGAAGGCGTTTCTGCAAAGCAGTCTCAAGAAGAATTCGAGGCAACGCTAGATAAAGCGATTGAAGATATTTACCAAGCCTCTAAGGCGTAATCTTCCCTTTTGTCAGCACTTCTAAAGAGCGCCTAATGGCGCTCTTTTTCGTTACGAGTTCTTTTGAAGTATTGTGACACCTTCAACTTAATAAGCTCATCTTTACAACCTTGCTAAATGGATGCCTCTGGGGATTTAAGGTCTTTACTAATACTTTTATATGTGGCTATAAAATACGCCCGCCCACAACACGCAGGCAATAACGATGGATAGAAAAACGCCTGCTGATGCCAAGTCTTTTGCTAACCCTGATAGGGCATGAAACTCTGTACCTATTCTGTCGACGGTGACTTCAATGGCCGTATTGATGATTTCTGCAAATAGAATGAAAAAAATGGAAGACATTAAAATTGCACGTTCAAGAAAAGGAATTGACCAAAAAACAAGAACCACGAATGCCACAGCAGCTAGACTGAGTTCTTGTTTAAATGCAGCTTCGTTCTTAGTAAGCCAGCTAAATGCTCGAAGTGAATTCTTTAGAGCCTTAAATACTCGACGCAGGCCTTTTGGCTTGTTACTTGGGTCGAAGTGCGCGGTGGTACTAACCACAGGGTTTGATTCATTTAGGCTTCGCATTGTTTAAAGATATCCATAGTAGGTTGGTAAGTAATACTCTTTACACTTGATAAACCAAGTAACGTGTCAAACAAGTTGTCTTGAGAGTAAGGGTGGTTGGCCAGGTTTTTAATACAATTTCGGTAGCCTGAATCTTCAAACTTCGACGCCCAAAAAAGCATAGGAATGTGAGTTTGTTCTTGCGGTGCAATTTGATAAGGGAATCCATGCAGGTAGAGTCCTTTTTCACCCAAAGATTCACCGTGATCAGACAGGTATAGCATGGAAGCGTTTGGCACATTTTTTAATGTATTAACAATCTCTCCAAGTACATAGTCAGTGTACGCAATGGTATTGTCATACGTGTTGATAAGCGCCTGCGAATCACAGTTTTGAATATCACTTCTAGGACAGTCGGGAGAGAATTTGGCAAATTCAGCGGGGTATCTTCGATAGTAGGTAGGGCCATGAGAGCCTATCATATGAAGAACAATAACCCTGTTAGTTGTCGCAGGTGATGACAAAACGTCCTTCAAAAGCTTGTTGAGTAAAACATCGTAGCAAAAATCACCGTCACATAAACTAGGGTCTCGGGATGGGTCAAATGCAATAGTTTCAACTCTTTTGCACACCCCCTTGCAACTACTATTATTGTCTATCCATGTCACATCAGCGCCAGCCCGATGTATGATATCAAGCACATTATCCTGACTTTCCGCAATGCGAACATCATAGCTTTGCCTTGAAAGTCGAGAAAACATACAGGGTACTGACACCGCAGTAGCGGTCCCGCATGAGGTCACGTCGTTGAAACTTACCGCGCCTATGTCGTTCATAAAGGGCGTGGTGTTTCTGCTATAGCCATTACTGGCAAACTTGTCTGCCCTTGCTGTTTCTCCAACAACCAGTACAGTCGTAGAAGGCAAAGCGTTATTTCTATTTATTAGAGAAGGTGTCTTGTCCAGTACCTTGTAAGGAAGTGGCGGATAAAAGTAGGTGTCTCTGAGATATTTGTAGCCAGAATCGTAAAATGCATAAGGGATAATATACTTGGCCAAATCTTTATTATTTCTACCCACCGCAGCATAGTCTTTATAAAGGCCGGCAGCGATAACGATTATTCCAACCACTGCTAATACGTTGAGCTTAAGTAAGTGCTTAACTCTAGCAACTAATTTTCCATTAATTTCCTGATTAAAGACGGCAACAACGGGCACCAATCCTAACAAGAAGAAAAAGAGTAAAAGCGTTGAGTTTAGATAGGCAAATGCTTCACCAGAATTGGTCTCCATCACATTTTGAATCATACTCTTATCAAATATCACGCCGTAAGCGACCGTACCGTATAAAAGAAGTGAACTGACTAACAGTGTCACTGCCACGGTCAATCTTGGCAAAAGAATGGCGCCTAATAGGCTAAGGGCGATGATATTGAAAAAGGTAAGCAACAATGGAACGGACAGAAAAAATATCCACTGGCCTACTGTAGTTGGCGACACAGCGTGATAGACATTTGAAATAAAAGGGAAGTTGAAAACCAGCGTTATTAAGACTGATGCTATAAAAACAAAATTGGCTAATGAAGGGTTTAAATTTAACGAACGTGGAAATTTCAAAGTCAGTTCTCTTGTGTACTACTTGCAGCACAAGATAACTTTCAAAACTTAAATAAAGCTTAAGCAAAACTTTGGGATTAGCGTTAATGGGAATTTTCATCTAGAACCAACAATTCCAGGTGGTTTCCCATTGCAACCACTTGTTATACATAGAGAAACGGCGTGCAGTTGCACAAAAAGCTTCCTAGGCCGTCACTTTCTATCGTTAATTAATTCAATATTATTCTCGCCTTCAGTTTATCTTAAGATTGAGATCATAACCTTAGCGAGGAATAAAAATCGACCAATGAAACATGAGAATACTCCTAATAGAAGATTCATTGTCTTTGAGAAATAGCCTGAGCTTAGGTCTAGAAAAACTTGGCCATTCCGTTGATTTAGCTGCCACAGGGCCCGATGGTTTGAGTATGGCGCTTCTTGGTAGCTACGACATTATTGTATTAGACCGCATGCTGCCAGAACTTGACGGGATGGCTATCTTGAAAACGCTAAGAAAAAGACGGGTAGAGACCAAGGTGCTCATCTTGTCTGCACGTGCCGAATCTGAAGAGAAAGTCGAAGGCTTGTTAGCAGGCGCTGATGATTATCTATCTAAGCCTTTCTCATTTGAAGAATTGTCAGCACGACTTCTCAGTTTGATGAGACGGGGCGGAACAAATTGTATCAACGATCAAATTACTATTAATGGATTAGTATTGGATATTCAAGCCAAGTCTTTTTTATGCGGTGAGCTTGCGATTAGTTTAACGCCGAATGAATATCGTATAGTAGAGTGCATGTTCCTAAACAAAGGCAAGGTCGTCACATCAGAAAAATTAAGTGAATTTATTTCCGGTAGTTATGACCATATCTCAAAAAATGCAATTGAAGCGCACCTCTCTTCAGCGAGAAAAAAAGTAAGGGCATGTGGCGCTACACTCCCCATCAAAAGTAAGCGAGGATTTGGCTACGTAGTGGTGGAAGGCGATGAAGTCAATACGTAAAACCTTAACGCGACGCCTTTCTATCACTATTTCTTTGCTGGTGATTGTCGTTTTACTCGCTGCAGATATCGGAGTTGATACCTGGGTCCAAAGAGAGTTTAACCAAGGTCTAAAAGCCAAAGTTGGCATGCTTCAAAGCTTAGTCAATGAAGATATAGACGGCGTTGAGTTTGAGTTCGCCGGCGAGTATTTCCCTGAGTTCGAGGGTGCCTCTTCTCCAGAATACTTTCAATTGTGGTACAAAGGGCAGATTTTCGAAAAGTCGGAATCCCTTGCACTGTACACTGTCGACGAGCTGCCGTTTGAAAACTTAAGTTTAAACGAGGCGGTGATTAACGATATTACGCTGCCAGACGGTCGCTCTGGGCGTATTATTCACACCAAATACGTGCCTCAAATTGACTCTGAAGACCGCGAAGCATTCTATAGCGTCAGAGGCGAAGTGCAGCGCGACCCCATGGTTATCGCATATGCAACCTCCACTGAACTGTTGAATTTTACTCTTTGGTTTATCGATATCGCGTTTTTAGTGGCGCTTATTGTAATTCCGTTAATGGTAAGGTTCGTCGTGCGCAACACGGTGTCTTACGCCTTGGCACCACTTGATGCATTGAACAACAATATAAGAACTCTAAGGTTTACTGCCACAGACAAGCACGAAGCATTCTCTACAAACGTTTCAGAACTAGAGCCAATCGTCAGCAGCTTGAACCATTTTATAAACGATAACTACGCACTATACCTTAGAGAGAAAAGACTTACCTCTGACATTGCTCACGAACTTAAAACGCCGGTTTCCGAACTTATCAATCTGGCGGAAGTTGCCATGAAGTTTCCAGGAGAGGAGCGACTCGAAAAAGATTTTAAACCGCAGATTCTTCGCATTGGTATGCGAATGAAAAACATCATTTCCGGTTTGATGTTAATCCAAAAGCACAGTGCCAAGCAGACTCAATTAAACGACCTTATTAATATTGAAGAGCTCGTCGCCCAAGTTGTTGCAAGCAAAGCGGTAGATAATATTAATGTGGTTGCGAAAGAAAGGAGCGACGTGGTTATTCACTCTAACCGAATTGCGGTAGAGTCTATATTTAGCAACTTGTTAGACAACGCTATCGAGCATGGAAAGCATTGTGAGCCGATCAGCGTGTATATAGGCAAAACACCATCAGGGCAGGCCCAAATAGAAGTGACAAATACAACACATACTGAAATTGATGAAAGTGATTTGAGACATATGTTTGAACCCTTGTGGCAAAAGGATGCATCACGTACGTCAGAAGACAACTTTGGCCTAGGGCTATCAATAGTAAGTGCATTGTGCGGAGCAATTGGGGCAGCCGTGACGGTAGATAAGTTGGACCACAACCACATCTCTTTTTCTGTGACTTTCAAAAAGGCCTCTTAAAAACGCGTGCTGTTAAAATGCGCTATTGCTTGCAGTAAAAAAATATGACGTACACTGCCTCACTCAGGAATTCTGAGTTTGTTTGTGACAAATACGTGCAACCGTTTATTGCCTGCGTTTACTAGCAAGAATGTTTCTTGTAAAAGCGTAACCGCCTGTGTAGCATAACGCCGCAATTTTCCTTATATAATTGAATTTCTGGAATAATCATCGGTGAATAATCATCAGTACATGAAGCAGTACACCATATACGCATTAATTGCGTTGTTGTTTACTTGCTTATCTGGACTTAAACAGGATTACAAGCCGATCACGTTCAAGCATCATTTTGATGCTTCTATTTCCGAATATTCCTTCGAGTTTGATACAGAGGAAAGTGCGCCGGAAGAGCCCGTCCCGCCACAAAATGTTGTGCTGGATTACATTACGGACTCCTTCACGGATACCGCAAAACCACGTCCGCGTGGGCTTTTCAAAACATCCCTTAACTACGCAACGCCGTTAACCCGAGCGCCGCCTATTGCTTAGTTTTTTAGGTTTAGCGGTTATTGGCTACCTAAAAAACACGTTAATTCGATATTCCTAACAACGCGCCAGCGCTTTGCTGGATGTTTTTGCGTGCTTAATTATCAGCACTGAATTTTATTGCTGAACGCGCGCTAGTGGCGTGCTGCCTTTTTACAAGGCACGTCACGATTAGCCTTTTATTACGAATTTACATTATGAGCAAAAAAGCACTTCTTGCAGTAAGCATTGTTACCGCACTATTAGGTGGGTGTGGCCATGAAGAACATGCTGCGCATCACGAAAAACTTCAATTCAACGTTACTCATCCCATCGTACAAGACACAACGCTGGTAAAAGAGTACGTCAGTCAGATACGTGCCATTCAACATATTGAAGTTAGAGCTATGGAAAAAGGCTATCTTCAATCGACCTTTGTTGATGAGGGACAAACGGTAGAACGTGGTCAGCCCATGTTCAAAATAATGCCGAACGTATATGAAGCTGAACTACACCGCGCTGAAGCCGAGGCTAAAGCGGTCGAGATGGAGTACAAAAATACAAAGTCGCTTGTTGAACAAAACATTGTTTCTCCTAACGAACTTGCCGTCATAGAAGCACAGCTTCAAAAAGCACGGGCAGAAGTTGAACTGGCGAAGACCCACCTAGCATTCACAGATATCAAAGCGCCGTTTACAGGCAAAATGGACCGACTGGAAGCTCGAACGGGAAGTTTGCTTGATGAGGGCGAACTGCTCACCACATTGTCTGATATCAGCACAATGTGGGTGTATTTCAATGTGCCTGAATCAGAGTATTTAAAGTACGCGCAGAACAGCGCATCAAATGATCAAACGTCAGTGCGATTAAAGCTTGCCGATGGCAGTATTTACGCGCATCAAGGCGTGATAGATGCCATTGAAGCTGATTTTGATAATCATACCGGTACCATTGAAATGCGTGCGTCTTTCCCTAACCCAGACCAACTGCTAAGACATGGGCAGACCGGTAATGTCATGGTGGATATTGCCTATCCGGATGCTTTAGTTATTCCTCAGAAAGCCACATTCGAAATTCTCGATCAAAGCTTTGTGTATGTGCTGGATAGCGAGAATAAGTTAGCAACCCGCCACATTAACATCGCTGCAGAACTCCCTAACATCTATCTGGTTTCAGACGGACTAGCGCCGGACGACACTATTTTGATTGAAGGACTGCGAAGAGTTTCGAACGGCGATGAGATAGAGCCTGAACTTATTTCAGCCAGCGACACATTAGCTGAACTGTCATTGCACGCAGAATAAGGGGGCGCTATGTTTGGAGTTTTTATTAAACGTCCAGTGATGGCCATCATGTTATCGCTGATGATTATATTTTTGGGCGTGTTGTCGGTGTTTAGCCTACCCACGTCACAGTTTCCAGATATTGCTCCGCCGCGAGTGCTTATTTCTCTGGCATATCCCGGTTCGAGCGCTGATGTATTGGTGAAGTCATCGCTGGTTACCATTGAGCGTTCAATCAACGGTGTGCCGGGCATGAAGTACATCGTGTCTGATGCGACCAGCGCGGGTGAAGCCACCATTCAAGTTATCTTCGATTTAGATGTAGATCCGAATCAGGCTCTAATTAATGTGAAAACGCGGCTTGACCAGATCATGAACCGGCTGCCCCAGCTCGTGCAGTTAGAAGGGGTGGTACTAGAGCGGGTTCAGCCTAGCATGTTGATGTACATAAACGTTTATAGCACGGACGAAACGGCTGATGAAAAGTTTCTGTACAACTATTCCAATATCAACCTTATCCCAGAGATACAGCGGGTAAACGGTATTGCCAGTGCAAAAATATTGGGAAGTCGCCAGTATGCCATGCGAATTTGGTTAAAGCCTGATCGCATGCGTGCTTACAATGTTTCTGTAGATGAGATCATGGAATCGATAGACGAGCAAAGCTTGATTGGACGCCCTGGGCGACTTGGCAGAAGCTCAGGCATTACTGCTCAGTCCAAAGAATACGTGCTTATTTATGAAGGACGTTATGACGAGCCAGAAGAATATAAAAATATCATTATTCGCGCCGATTCCGACGGTCGCTTGCTCAAATTAGGTGATATTGCCGATGTTGAGTTAAGTAGTGAATTTTTCGATATTTATTCAAACAAAGACGGATATCCTTCCGCTGCCATAGTACTTAAGCAGAACTACGGAAGCAGTGCCAACGAGGTTATTTCTCAGGTGAAAGCCACTATGGCTGAACTAGAAAAAACGTTTCCAGAAGGCATGAAGTACGAAATCAACTACGATGTTTCCAAGTTTCTAGATGCCTCTATTGAACAAGTGCTGCATACCTTGTTTGAAGCCTTTATTTTGGTTTCCTTGGTGGTGTTCATCTTTCTGGGTGACTGGCGCTCCACATTGATCCCGCTTCTTGCTGTGCCGGTTTCACTGGTAGGGACGTTTTTCTGCATGCAGGCCACAGGGGTGAACATAAATCTTATTACTCTGTTCGCTCTCGTATTAGCGATAGGGATTGTGGTAGATAACGCTATTGTTATCGTGGAGGCCGTTCACGCGAAAATGGAAGAGAGCAGCAGCCTAAACCCTTATATGGCGACCCAACAAGTACTGGGCGAAATGGGGGGAGCTATTATCGCGATTACACTGGTGATGACGGCGGTTTTTGTGCCCCTTATTTTTATGACGGGCCCGGTAGGTGTCTTCTATCGCCAGTTCTCTATTACCATGTCATCGTCAATTATCATCTCGTGTATTGTGGCGCTTTCATTAACGCCAGTGCTGTGTGC